>TARA_R110000851_G_scaffold14121_2_pt1 | contig 303683 bp, 238 predicted proteins | sample TARA_R110000851 | Tara Oceans TARA_R110000851 (sample SAMEA4397627) | marine metagenome | biome: Polar Biome; feature: [DCM] deep chlorophyll maximum layer (ENVO:01000326); material: water (ENVO:00002006), including particulate matter (ENVO:01000060) such as... | depth 17 m
CGTCCTGCTAGTGTCGCTTCGCTGCTAAGATTTTATAGTATCTAGCCGCGTAGCGTTCTAGCAGCGCAGCGTCCTAGTATCTAGTAGCGCAGTATGCTGGCAGAGAATATTAATCAGCACATTATTGATATTGCTGACCCCGCATAAATGACCCAATAATCATTCCGTCAATGATCATCGTTATGGTTATAGCTTAAAACGTTCAACGGAGGTGGTAAGCGAGCGGGCTAATTGATTTAATTGTTGGCTTCGATTGGTCATTGATGTTGATTCTTGTGCATTTTGTTGGGCTGAATCTGCCGTTTGAGTCATTGTTTGTTCTATTAATTGGCTATGGTTTACTTGTTCATTGGCCGAATGAGTAATACTTTGGCTCATGCCATTAATGGTACTCAATGCTGTTTCTATTTGTTTAATCGCATCGTGTAACGACTGACTTTGTTCAACACATTCACTGGCTTGCATTTGTCCTTGTGAGATGGCATTGACGGCATTCGTTGTTTCTTGTTGTAGGGCGTTAATCATGGTTTGAATTTTGGCGGTTGATAATTGCGTTCTAGACGCTAATGATCGTACCTCGTCGGCAACGACGGCAAAGCCACGCCCATGTTCACCCGCTCTTGCCGCCTCAATAGCCGCATTTAAGGCTAACAAATTAGTTTGGTCGGCAATAGCACTGATGGTCGTTAAAATTCCACCAATATTATCGCTGTGTTGATTAAGTTTTGTCATGATCTTAACTGAGTCATGCAAGCTGGTTGATAAGGTCTCAATGCGGAGGCGATTATTATTAGCAATACTTTTTATTTGTACCCCTTGCAAAGAGGCTAATTTGACATGTTGTTCAGATTCCGCGGCTTGCTCACTGACCTGAGTAGAACTGTGATGTATTTGTTCGGCGAGCAGCTTTGCTTGGCTAATACTGTTAATTTGTCCTGAGGCTGAATGGGATATCTTTTCGCTTTGCTCTTGTGAGCGAATCGCGGATTCATCGAGCAAATGCGCATCACGACTAATGGCTTGTAATAAATGAGTCAGGTCGTCAGAAAGTTTATTGATGTTATCCATCAAGGCTCCAAATTCATCATTATTTGTCTTGGTTAATCGCCCCGATAAATCACCGCTGGCGATCCGTGATAATGCTCGGTTAATGACTTGCAGAGGGCCTAACATGGCTTTTGACGTGAAGTAATAGATAAAGATCGCCATTAATACAAATATCACCGCCATTGAAATAGCCAATGTTTGTGCTGTATTCACTTCATCTATGGCCACCATTTGTAACTGGTTGAATCTTTCGTTCGCGAGTGTCACTAATTGATCTAACTGATGATTCGTAGCATCAAAAAAAATGTTGGCTTGTAGATGACTTTGCTCTGCTAAGCGTTGCTTATTGACGACATTGTGTTGCGCGAGATACAAGGTGCCAGGTTCATCTGTGAACTGTTTAATGGCTCGTAAGTTGGTGTCAAAATCGGCAAATAGCGACGTTGCACCCAAGGGGTCAGCTTGTTGGGTTAAGTAGTTGCCATTAACCGTAATATTAACTAATAACATCGAAACATCTTGTTTATGAATATTAATCGTATCGGCAGAAGTTAATCGACCGAGTTCCGTTATTGTATTGCCAAGTGCGAACAACATGTCGTCGATACGCACTCCGCCGCCAATGACTTCTGCTAATAACGGTGCTTCATCAACTGGCGCTTCGATAAGTTCCAAATCAATCATATTGTTACTGGCGCTGATACGCGCATTATCAAACTCTTGCTTTAAGGTAGTGAAGTGGGTGCGGGTTTGCTCTATTTCGAGTTTAGTGCTGAACATGGTACGCGATTGTTTTACGTACTGCTGATAGGAGCTTTTTGCTTGAATTAACGACTGGTGCATAGTGGGATGATCCGCTACTTTGACTAATAGTGTCGTTAATACGTTATTGAATTCTTGCTGTAATAGATTAAATTGTTTGAAGCTGAGATTGATACTGTCATTACCGGTTTGTGAATAAGCTAAGCTATCTGTTTTTGCCATTTTTAATAAGGTAATTTGCAATGCATTTGATTTATTTTGAACGGGTACCGCTAAGGTTTCAATATTAGTATTTGCTGTTTGAATTTGATCGAGAGAATGATAAAAAAAACTACTTCCAACAAGCAGTAATAAGCCAATAGAGGCAAATCCTAACGCTATTTTTTGTTTAATTGTCAATTCGAACATTGTCATTTAGTCTCTCTTATTATTATTTTTCTGACAGTCATTCTTACTGTATTAATCGTTAATGAAACAGGTTTATTGTCTATGTACAACAGACCTAGACTAGTTCGTTGTTAAAAAAATGTAAATACAATTATATAAATATATCATTGTTTTTATAGTGATATTTACTATTTTGATCAAGGGGCTTACCAAAATTTGGTGCTCGTTGATTGAAATCGAGGCGCTAATATAGAGAGGTTATTTACATAACTTCAACTCGGAATAAGAGAGTGACTAAATCGTTAAGCAGGGGCTTATTTCAGGCCTGCAATATCAAACTTGGCCTGTCTTTGCGTAAACAGGGGGTTATTTCAGATCTGCAATATCAGCCTTTACCTGTATTGGCGTAAACAGGGGGTTATTTAAAGTTAGTCATATTATCAAACCTGCCACGGTTTTTTGCTATCAAGGCGTATTGAAGCGTCAATCGCGGGCCTATTGTCAGTCGATAGCACTTCGATACCACTTCGATAGCGGAACAATGGGCTGGTTGATAACCGTCTATCATCCTTAATTGAGGTTACATATTAATAGACAAGCGATCATACTAGGCTTGATGTGTTAACGTCGTGATGCTTTTGTTGCTAAAGCGGTTAATTGTTCTCAATATGTCTAATCATTCGAGGTTAATGTGGATCGACAATCAGTAACGCTAACACAAGTTAATGGCCAAGTTCGACATATCATCCCATCAAAAATTATTTGTATTGGGCGTAATTATGCAGAACATATTCACGAACTAGGCAACGAAATACCTGATGATATGGTGGTGTTTCTTAAGCCTAATTCAGCTATTACCACCACCTTACGGAGCCATTTGGATGAGCCTTTACATTATGAAGCCGAGTTGTGCTTTATGGTAAGTAATGGCCAGTTTAGTGCCGTTGGTGTTGGGCTTGATATGACTAAGCGGCAACTGCAAGCTAAGTTAAAAAAACAAGGTCTACCCTGGGAGCGAGCTAAAGCCTTTGATGGTTCGGCCCTGTTTAGTGACTTTATTCCAATTACTCAAGGTATGCATAATGGGTGTTTTCAGTTAACGATTGATAACGTTGTGACTCAATTGGGGCATCAGCAATTAATGATGTATCAACCACAAGCTATTGTTAACGCCATTAGTGAATTTATGACCTTAAACGATGGTGACATTGTGATGACAGGAACACCTAAAGGCGTAGGTGAGGTGGCGGCCAATAGCCAATTTGAGCTTAGTATGTGGGCTAGTATGCCATTTAGTGATTTTAAAACCGCTTTAGTCGGAGACAACACAATTGCGCAATCCTCTGGCGCCGCTGATATTGTGGCGCGCTGGCACGCTAAATAACCCCAACTTGGTTTAGGGGTGGGATACGTTAGCCAAAAGCAGAATATTGGGTCTATTTCATAACCGTTTATTATCACGAGCAGAGATTTAACAGGGCTGTTTACGCTGGCTGCGTTTGTGATTTTTTTTGTGATCGCTTACTCATGTAGAACAACTTCATGTCATCACTCAGGCTTGTATTACATTGCGGCGCAAACTGCCAAATCATTAACTTGCAAAGATAAAATGGCCCAAACCCTCTTTAGATAAAGATAGTTTGGGCCATTTCGGTAGCATTATTTTATCAACGCTATGTCATCAACGCTATTTCATTAGCGCCACAGCTTCCATGTCTAGCTCGATGTCCGTGCAGCCTTTAGCGCAATAAATCCCTGGGGCTTTATTATTTTTTTGTGCCTTTTTGGTATTAGGCGGCAATAGAAGTGTTAGTGGTTTATTGCAGTCGGTGCAAGTCGCACTGTTGCCTTTTAGCATGCGCTTAATCAGGTTTTTTTGCTGGTTAAACGACGCAAGTGTCGGGTCGTTAACCGCCGAAAAATCGAGTTTTTGGGTATCGCTCATGTTAGTTCCTATCTTTATCACTTATCTCGCGGTGAAGCGTGATAAGCCTATTATTTAACTTGGTCTACTGGGCGCCAGCGCTGTAATGCTACGGGAAGGCTAACACCTTGTGCCGTTAATAAATTCACTCGAGCTAAATAGGCTGCACCGTGCATTAAATGCTTGGCCAAATCGACGGCGTGACGTTGAGTGTAATCATCTAAATAGCTGCCTTTAGCCCACGCATTGAATGCTCCAAGCGAAGGACCTGCCCAAATTTGATAATCCATCTCGCGACCCACTTCACCCGTGTTTGACCAGCGACTTGATAAGCCTAAATACCAACGGAAAATCAATGCCATTTTACGTTTTGGATTGTCTTTAGCGCGTTCAATCTGTTTGGGATCTCGTTCATTAAAATGTGCCACAGTGCCGGCCCAAATATCATCAAGGCTTGAGCGAAATACTTGTTTTTCAAGTTTTTCACGCTCGTCGCTTGGTATGGCTTCGATTGAGTCATAGCGAGTATAAATTTCGTATAGTTTGTTGGCGCGCATGGGAAATAATGTGCCGCGTTTGACCACTTGTAACTTAACGCCCATTTCGAACATATCGGCGGCTGGCGCCATCGTCACATCGGCCATTTCTGTGGTGGCCAGTAATTTACGCGTATGCTCGCTGGCGCCGGCTTCCACGCAGGCTTGGTTGATGGAGCCGGTAACAATATAAGCAGCGCCCATATGAAATGTTGCCAATGCAGCATCAGGGGTGCCCACACCACCGCCAGCACCGACGCGGAGAGGCGTTTTGTAATTGTACTGCGCTTGCACTTGATCTTTTAGTGCCAAAATAGTGGGCAGTAAGGTGACTAATGGACGATTGTCGGTATGGCCACCAGAGTCGGCTTCTGCGGTAATATCATCTGCCATTGGCACTAATTGCGCTAATGCCATTTGTTCAGGCGTAATCAAACCGTCATCAACCAGTTGTTGGAGCATTTTTACTGGTGCGGGTTGCATAAACTTAATCGCTACTTCAGTACGGCTGATTTTAGCGATCACTTTATTGTCGATTTGAATATCACCGTGAACGTCACGGCTTAAGCCTGCTGCGCGGTAATAGACAATTTGAGGGGTTAACCCCAAAAATGCAGAGGCTTCGACGGTACGCACTTTATGCTTCAAAAACAGCTCGACACTGCCACGCTCTAGTGCGGGCTCGCTCGGGCTGTGAATTAAATTAAACGCATAAGGGCCATTAGGCAGCGCCGTTTGAATGCGCTTAATGGCTTGTTCAACTCGTGATGGAATTAACCCCGCGGCGCCAAATGAGCATAAAATACCGGCTTGACCTAATGCGATAACCAGCTCTTCAGAGGAAATACCATTCGCCATGGCGCCAGCATAATAGGCGTATTTTACCCCATGCACGCGGCGGAAATTACTGTCACCTAAACTTTGGGTGCCTAGTGCAGGCGCAAAGGCGCTGACAGGTAGTGCATGGGCCGCTACGGCATCGGTCACCACTTGAGCCTGTTGCGCCACACCTAAGCCTTGCTGTGTATCGTTAACCACATAACATGGTTGCGATAAATCTTTGAGCTTTTTGTTCATCCCAGCGTGATCAAAACAGCAGTTTTGCAAGCTAACTTGCCATGGCCAAGGTGAAAGCTTTTCGTGTTGTAATTGAGTTGACATTATTTTTATTTCCTTGAAAAGCAAGCGGCTAAGCTTCTTCAATACAAATTGCGATATCTTTGACTTCGTAAATACGCAGGCCATCTTTGCTTAAATTGGCATCACCAATAATGATGCGCTTACCGTGTTCATCTTTAATGGCACTGATATGAACATCGAGCGACATTTGTTTGTTTAATGGATTAATCTGACCGCGATATTTCCATTTTATGTCAGATAATATCTGCCCAAATTTCGGGTTAGTGAAACCTTTACCTAAGTCTGTACTGATGGCGTAAGTTTGCATTAACTCGATGATAGCTTCAACGCCTAATGAACCTGGCATTACCGGATCTTGATGGAAATGGAATTGGAAGAACCAATCACTTGGATCAATCGTGCGAGATGCCGACAAATAACCGTTACCATATTTACCGCCTTTAAGCACCATTTCAGCCGTGTCGATAAAGTTAAGTTGGCCACCGGCTAAACGATAATGTGGCTGGTGGGCAGGAGCATTAAATAATCGCGACTGCTTATCCAGTAAGTTGACGCTGACATCTGCAGCCACATTATTGTCGAGGTGCCATGGCTGGGTTATTTTGCCGTTATCTATGCCGAGCTGGTTTTTAAGTGCGTCACCTTTAAAGTAGCCAAACACTGCGCTGCCGGTGTAAAACGGCTCGTTATCGACGCTTAGCTCAAATGTGAAGCTTTGAATAATATTACTACCAGCGATGACAGTAGACAGCAAACGTGAGTCATTGACGATAGTTTTGCCGCGTAAATCGACTTCGCGCAGTAGGGTGCCGTGACCATCTAAGTTGCGGAAAAACAGTTCTTGCCCAGGAAAACCAAGAGTGGTGCCCATGTAGCCGGAAATAAAGCCATTAGGTTGTAATGAAATCTCCATTAACACCGAATAAGGCATTACAGTCTGGTGGCTGTTGTTAGCAAAGTACCAGGCATCTGCCGGCACTTCGTATTCAGCGATACAAGACGATGGCTTTTTCAGTTCGCCGCGCTTACCGTTAATGTCAACCACGCGAGTGGTTAACTGTAAATCGCCACAAGGCGTGCGCGGTGGGATCAGTCCGCGGTAGATACTAAAGTCAGGCCCGAAGCATTTTTCGATATCGCCAGTGGCAAATTCGAACATATGGTATGGCGTAAATGGCACGGTATCGGGTACGCGGTTGGCATACTTTGAATCGGCGCTCACTTGCGGCGCGGGAATATGTTTAAGTGGAATAACGCCCTTGTTACTTGGGGCATTTAAATCTGGAACTTGCGACATTAATGGGGCTTTGTTGGCAATAATTTTGCTGCTAGCGTTTGAATTTACAGCAGGGGTAGTGCCTGCTGTATCTAACGACAGAAGCGGGTAACGAGTGCATTCAGCTTCTTCTTTAATCATCACCCCAAGATTTTGGAAATCAACCACCACCTTGCCATTGAGCAAAATATCAATGTTAGCTTTGGCATAGGGACGAGGATGAATACCTATTTCGGTGACCTCCATGCGATAAGTCAGCTCAGCGGTTTGTGGCAACACTTGGCCACGACAACGCACTTTTTGTGAGGCATTTTCCAGTGGCTGGAAGCGACCATTGTCAACCAGAGTGTGCATCCCAATGTGGACCATAAAGAATTGCAGTAATTGACCACAACCTTCTGCCATTAACGAGCCAGCCATGACTTGGTCGCCTTGGAAATGACACGGGAAATACCAGTGATCTGGCGCAATGTGTTTATGACCTTCAAGTAAGCCTAAGCCCCACGCGCCACCGTGCACTTGAAGCTGGCTAACACGCTCAATCATTAAGAACTTTTCTGAGGCAAAACAAAGCGATTTTTGCAGCCCATTTTGCAGTTGGTGACCAACATGTTCGCCGCCAAAACAGCTGCCAATATCAGCGGTTAATAAATGATGAATTTGGCCATAGTCAAACGCCGTTTGGTTACAATGCAGTAATGGTGTAAAGGTCGGTTTATTCGGATTATTAAGTACTTGTTGACGAAGTTTAATTTCCTCTTCGGTATGGATCACCCCTTTCCCATCGGCCAGTTCTTGGTCGGTAAAGAAGCCTGCGCAGCCGCCATCCATTTTGAGGATCATCTTGTCGCCAACAAAGCATTCGTACGAGAAGAAGAATAATAGCGTGTCGCCATTGCTGGCAAAGTTGTTGATTTTAATGTCGTAACGCAGGGTATCGCCGCCGCGAGGTAAATCAGCTAAGAAGGTCAGGGTGCAATCAAGTAATCGATAAACCCGCTCACCCTTGTTTTCAAAATCGATGCCTAAATAACTGATCAACATTAAATCGCACTGACCTGATTCAACGGCTACAGCCCAAGGGATTTGACCATCGACTAAGTAGGGCGCATCAACCGGGATGTCGTATTCTGTGGTCATTGAACAGGGTTGGTATTGATTTATGGTCGCATCAAGTTTAGTGACGCGCGACACCAATAAATAGTCGGTGGTTGGCAGTCTTACTCGGCGAGAATAACTGTCGATAATGGCGTAATCTGGACCAAATACCTTGGCAATATCACCTTCAGCATACTCGACTAAATCAGCGTAGTTCCAAATACAGGGTTTGTCTGCCGGCGTCGGCGCAGTGTAAGCAGGTACGAAGGCATGATTGGGCTGGATTAACTGCGCAGGAATAGCTGTTGAGGCGTTAACGTCAACATTTACAACAGGCTGTGAAGCAACTGAAACCAGAGGCGCTGGCTGGGCGGTAAAACCGGCTAATTGCGAGCGTAATAAACTGTCCGCCACTTTTAAACCTGCATCTCGACTGGTTAAATAGGCTAAATGCGCTTGTTGCGCTAACCATTGGTTTTGCTGAAATGCGCTTAAATGTGCGAGTGGAATAGTAAGCTTGGCCACACTGGCGACCCTTGGTTGCTCTGGCGTTGAAATGGTTTTTTCTGACATAAGAGACTCGGCGATTTGCTCGCTATGATTAACACTAAAATGGCTGCTGTCACAGGTGGTTTGTGGCTTAGTAATATCAATGTTGTTAGCTGTTGCTGGGGCTATTATATTGGCACATTGACCCACAATGCTGTCGAGGCATTCAAGTGGACTATCAATAATATGCTGATAGATATCGCGACCGCCTAAACTGACTTGCTTAATTAAACTTACCTTACTGCCCGTGGCTAATTGTTGAGTTAAATTATTGCTCAGTCGAGCGTGCAATGCTTGTTGTTGCGCCGCCGAAACCGACAAATTCACTTGTGAGTATTGTTTTTCACTATTGGTGAAGACACTGGCATTGATAGCGGTTTTATTGATGTGACGTGTTTGCACTAAAGCATGCAGCACACTGGCCATGCCAGAGGCGGCAAATGTATGACCGAGAATGTCATGCGCTTTACAGATTAGCGTCGCCGAATTAGCGGCTGTCGATGCATCCGCTATCCCTTGGGCAAACTGCTGGCCTTGCTCTGAGAATAAGCATTCCGGCGCTTGGTTTAACTCGATAAGGTCTGCCGCAATGGTGGCGGGCTCTTGCGACAATGGATCAAAATCAATGCTGTCGATACTGGCATAGCTGTGAAGGCTAGTGTGTTCGGCATTGGTTTGTTGCAGCACTAGCGCGCCAGCCCCTTCGCCTACTAGCCAATCAGTTGAACCCAAGCCTTTGGCATTAAGTTTAGCGGTATTGAACAACATGTTTTCAATACTGCCAGACAGATCCACGGCGGCAATAACGATTGCATCTAAAGGCTCTTGTAACGAGCCAAGGGCAAACAAGTTTTGTGCTACATCAATACAGCGATTAACTGACTGCTCGCCCGCTGAAATGGTAAACGCTGGACCATTGAAATCCCACAATGAGGCGATCCGCGACGCCATAATATTGCCAATAAAGCTGGTGTACTGGTTAAGCTTGGCTGCATCTAACACACTGTCCATTGCAATCGCTTCTAAGCTGTTATATTCCGCACTGGATAACTGGATCCCTTGGGCATTAAGGCTTTGAGCTATTTGGCTGTGTAAGTTAACTCGTCCGCGAAATTGGTGTAACTCAAGTTCGGTTTCCATGGCGACTAACACGGCCACTTTGCTGCCTGGTGTTAACTTGGCATCGACAATGGCTTCATTGGCTATCTTGATTAACAGCAGCTGTTGAGAGATCAGCCGGTCATCTTCATTAGGCGGCACTTTAAAACGTAAGAAATCAAAATCGAATTGATCAATATACGCGCCCTGTGGTACTTGATTAATGCCATATTGGGCCAATAACTCTGGGTGTTTGTCTAAGCCTTTCCAGCGCTTTTTTGGCAATGGGATAAACAGTGCTTGCTTGGCGATGATGTTATCAGCCAGTGCATCGATACTGCTGCATTGGCCAAAATGCGCGGCCATACCGGTAATGTGCATCGGCGTTTCGGCATTGACTAATGCACTATTATTAGATTGGCTACTATTGAGCAAAGCCTTGGTAGCGACGGCTTGAGCCGGAGCCGGAGCTTGATATGACTCAATCAGTAAATGGGCATTACAGCCACCAAAACCAAATACCGATACCCCCGCATGGCGGGCTTTATTGCCTGCTTTATCGGGCCAAGGCAACACCACGTTTTGTAAGGTTGCTTGACCAAATAATCCATTAGGCGAGGCGATAGGCGCACTAATATTAATACTGGGTGGCAACACGCCTTGGCGCATCGCAAAAATCATTTTCATGATCCCGGGCATGCCTGCGGCGGTGAGTAAATGGCCTAAATTGGATTTTGCTGAACCAATCAGTGGTGTCGCGCTGCCTTGAAGCTTATCTTCAAAAAACCGCTCCATTGAGGTGAGTTCAACTTTGTCACCTAATGGCGTACCGGTTGCGTGACATTCAATCACTTCAATACTGGCGGGGGTAATACTTGGGTCTATTGCCGCTGCATCGCGATAAGCACGTTCAAATGCTTGTACTTGGCCTTTACTGTTTGGGCTTAACACAAACTGGCCTTTACCGTCGTTTGATAAGCCGATACCACTGACTAAAGCGTAAATATGGTCGCCATCACGCTCAGCATCTTCAAGACGTTTAAGCACTAATACCCCAGCACCTTCGCCAGCGAACAAGCCTTTACTGTTTTGATCAAACGGAGCTGAAATGCCGTGGTCGGGATAGGCGTGAAATATCGAAAATCCCATATTGATAAAGAAGGGATCGGCACCTGACACTGCGCCGGCAAGCATCATGTCTGCTTTGCCAGTATGCAAGTAATCGCACGCCAGTTTTAAGGCGTAAACCGAGCTGGCACATGCCGCATCTAAACTGAGCTGCGTACCACCTAACCCCAGAGCATCGGCAACGATTTTTGAGGCGTTATGGGCAATGGCACCATTACGCAAATTAACTGTCTGAGCTTTCGCATGTGCATTAGTTTGTGGCTGCTGGTCAACAGATTGCTGATCAAAGTGCTTATCATAGCGCTCATTAAAAGAATGCAGGCTGAAGTTTGGCTGTTGTAGTTTGGTTTGTAGGGCTTTTTCTACCGCACTATGATAAAGCGGCACAAATAGCTCGTTAGATTTTGCCGTAGGAAATGATAAGGTTCCCATGACAATACCTGTGCGTTTGAGCAAGCTATTGTCTAGATCAATACCCGCATCCGTTAAAGCATTACGCGCAGTGTCGGTTGCCCACAAGAAGCTTTCATCTAAACCATCAAAGGCGTCACTCGCAATACGATATCCGTTTGGATTAAAGCTAAACCCTTGGATATAACCGCCTTTATCGCAATAAAACCGGTCTGACTCGCCTTGAACGCCCAAGTAGTCACTCGGTGAAGCATTGAGTTTGTTGGCACTGATTTGGCTGCGTGAGTCTTTTTTTTCTAATAAATTTTGCCAAAACGATGCAGGGGTATCCGCATCTGGATACTGATTGGCTAAGCCAACAATGGCTATTTTAGGGATCGCTTGAGAACTCAATGAGGTTCTCCTTCTAATGATGTTTCACTATTACGAATGAGAGATGAGCCGTCGGCTAACGCCGCCTGCTGGGATAATGTGTTAATTGTATCGTTAAGGCTGCGGATAAAGGGGCTTAATGACATCGGCACTCGATGAGTGATTAATTGCCCCAGACATTTAAGTAAACTGCTAATATCGTCGCCGCCTTTTGCATTAACAGCCATCGCATTGACTTTTGCATGGACCTTCGCTGGAGACGAATCGCTACTCTGAGCATTGATTTTATCAATTAAAGTGGTTATTTGACGATCTGCACCGACTTCAACAAACAAACGACAGCCATGGTGGCGAGCTTTATGGATCAATTGAGTAAAGTCCAATTGATGACAAAAGGTATCGGCTATCGATTGGGCAATGGCGTGTGAGGTTAACGCAACCGGATCTGCCTCGGCGGCTGAGATAAACTGTAATTGGTGGGGTAAATTCTCCACAAGCGGTTGCTGATAAAACTGGCTAACAGACGTGGTAATATTCAGTGCCGCAGGTGTGTGCATAGCGGTGACGCGATTAGCCGCAATGCCGCGTTTACCCGCTTGTTTTAACAAGGCTATACAACTGGATTCACAGCCAGCGATAACGCAGGTATCACCTTGGATAATGGCAATATAAGCCCGCGGGTGATCCGCTAAATGGGGCGTGAGTTCATCGATGCTCGCACGAGTGACAAAGCTGTTCCACACAATGGTTTCGTCATCGGCTAATTGCCATTGCTGGCGAACACAGCGGAGCTCGCCAGAAATATCTTGGCTAAAAATACTGCTGTTTTGCGTCGCGGCAATCATGCTGTGCGGTGCCTGCCATACGTTTAAACTGGCCCACATGGCCGCTTCACCCATGGAGTAACCCAAAGCAAAGCGGGGCTCAATGGCAAACTCTTGCTGCAACAGTTTAGTTAATATATAACTGGCTCCAACGCCGGCAATCGCCAATTGACTCAGACTCATCTGTGCTGCACGGCTGTTATCTGCGCCATAGAGATATTCAGTTTGTAACATCGATTGCATGTCACCTTGGTTTTCAAGTTCGGCATATAAATCCGGGAAAACCAGTCCCAATTGACTAAGCATGTTTGGATAGACGGTGCCTACGCCGGGATAAACAAAACTTAAGCCATGATGACCAAGCGGCGCTGAATAAAAGCAACTGCCGGCAGGGGTTTTATATTCTATGGCTGCATTTGAGCTTTGGGCAAGATCGCCATTAGCCGACATCTTTGACATCATTGCGTTGACTTCTTGCACCAATCCACTGCGGTCCGCTGCCATTAATACCAAGGCTAGGGGCGCATCCGTTTGATAATCTACCAATGTGGTGTTGATAAGCTTGAGTAGGCTAAGGTCGTCAGCAGCAGTTGAGTTTAACTGCGTAGAAAAGTCCATCAGCTTAGTGCGTAATTGCGCTAATGAAGCTGCGCAGAGTGGCAACCATAAACGCTGAGTATTGATCAATGCCTTGGCGGCGATTAGCGCACGTCCTTGGGTTAGGATCATTGCCTGAACACCCGCGGCCGCTGGATAACATAAGGCCGCCACCCGACTTTGGTGTAGTGTGCTAAACCAATATTGACTGTTGCTGTTGTCTTTGGATGGTATACAGCGACTGGCGATAGACTCGACCAGGTTTACCATTGTCGTCAGCGCTGTTTGTGGATGAGTGTTGGCATGAGTACCAGCATTAGCATTAGCACTGGAAGTAGCACTGCCATCTAGCGCGACAATCTGCGGCTGAGCATGCAGACGTTTTGCATGGGCAAGGGCGAGTGTTACCGCTTCAACTTGATTGTCACCAACTGCAATGCCATTGATATAAGCATGAGCATGCACGCCGTGTTTAGCGGCAATCAGCCCCGGCATTATCCACAGTCGATCGCCAATATTGACCATGTCATTGTGGGTGGATGATAGTGTCTCAAAGCTGTGTAATAACGCCAATTCAAAGCCATCGACACGTTGAGTGTCAATGGCAATGAAGTGCTCATTTACCGAGTCAACATCAGGCTTGCTTAGCAACAATGCCAAGCGCATTGGCTTGGTTTGTTGCTCCGCAATACGCTCACTAATACTGCTCTGCGTTATGTTGCTTGATGCCGTCACACTGTTTCCTTGCTGTGGTGAGAAAGTTCAGCACCAGCAGCTTGATGTGCAATAAATGCCCCATTCAAACTTTTGCTAATGGTCACTTTAGCGTTAAGCATTTGGCAACTCAGGCGGCCATCTTGATGATATAAACTCACGTTAGCGATTAGCATTCTGCCACTGTGTTTAACCACATTCAGTTGAATATAACCTTTATCACCATTAGCAAATGGCCAAGCGGTGACACATTCACCGGTTGATGACGGTAAACTTGCGGCACCGTATTTCAGTCTCGCCCATACCAGCATGGCTTGTAGCAGCAAATCTTCAGCGAAAATTTGGCTGCCACCTAATGCCGATGACGGGATAAAACCTTGGCAGTCTGCGGCATTAATCTGCGGTAATTGCACTCGGCACAGTAGCTGAGCATCATCAAATGCTAGCACCTGATTTATCCCTTGCAAACGCGGGCCATGAAACAAGGTTCCGTTTTGATACAGTTCAGCCCCTGAGTTCAATGGCACCATGTGCGACCACTTTGTCAGACTCGCAGTATCAATCGCTGGCTTGGTGATCTCAGTTGCCAAAATGGCACTATTGATCACCAATGTCGCTTGGTATTGCGGTTTCATGGCTGCACTTGGCTCATTGAGCAGACGAGAGGAGATCTGCGCGCTGATCCCAGCCTCCGTTTGGCTTAGCTCAAGTTGCAACAAATGTGGCTCATTGGTGTCAAAAATAACCCCTTTAAGCAATTTGTATTCAGCAATACTGACAGGCACATGACATAAAATTTCTGCCGCATCACGCATCCACTGCATGGCGCATACTGTCGGCAATACCGGATTGCCAGCAATACAATGGTCGCTAACAAAAGGCATTTCAGCCGGAGTTAAGACTCGAGTCACCGTCATGCTGATAGGATCAGTAGCCGATGTCTTAGTCTCAGATGTCTTAGTCGTAAATGCTTTAGTAGCAAATTTCAGCGAACCCTTGGCGATAAGCAAAGCGTCCGCATTAGGCTTTTTTGCAGCATTATCCTGTTCTGACGAGCCTTGCATATCAGAGCCAATGAGCAGTTGCGCCCCTTGTTGGCTTAATAAACTGTGGGCAAATAACTCGGCACCCGTTTGTAGCGGAATAACGTAAACGCCACGTTCAACAAACATTTTCTTTAATGCTGAACTGACCATACCGCCATCCCAAGGGCCCCAGTTAAAACTCATCACTTTAGCTTGCGGTAAAGTGTGCGCCAGTTTCAGTGCGGTTTTATTGAGGATTTCATTGGACATAGCATAATCACTCTGACCGCTATTACCGTAAAAAGCGGCAGCCGATGAAAACAGCGCAATAAGCTTAATCTGTTGTGGGTCGAGTGCGTTAAGGATGCTCGCAAGCCCAGTCACTTTGGTGTGGTAGACGCGGTTAAGCTCATCCAAGGTTTTGTCTTGTATATGCTTGTCGGCTAACACACCGGCGCCGTGGATAATGCCATTGATAATTAGCTTTTTGCCGTTGGCAGCGGTTAATCCAGCAAGTGCATCTGTTACCGCTGTGGCATCGCTGACATCCATCGATACATATTGGGCACTGGCACCGACCTTGCCAAAAGCGGCTAACGCACGATCGATTTCTAGGCTGCTGCTTATCGGCCACACTAGCGCATCAATCTGTTTTGGCGTGGGTTTATTACCTTGCGATTGAATATAAGCAATGGCAGCGGCTTTTAACTCAGAGGCTTGCTTGCCTTGAGCCCAAACCGGTAAGTCGCTAGCAAAATGTTGGCTGCGACCTGCTAACACAAAATGTGATTGGCACTGTTTGGCTAAGGTGAGGGCGCATTCAAACGTTACGCCTTTTGCGCCGCCGGTGACCAAAATAGTGTCATTACTATCAAGTGTTGCTGGCGCAAATTGCTCGCTGGCATTGGCTGCAACTAATGTCACTCGGCCTTGCTGACTGATCCCCACTTCGTTAATGCGATCTTCGCTTGCATTGGCACCATCGATATCAAACAACTCTGCTACGATAGCATCAGCAAAGGCGCTTGCATCAAGGTTATTAGCAATGTCTAAGGCGCGGCAAAACACCTGTGGCCACTCATGGCTTAAGGTTTTGCTAAGCCCAGACAAGGCTGCTTGGTTAAGTTCTGCTGTCGCTAATTGGCTATTATCTAAGTAACCAAACCCACCGTCTAAACGACTCACAGTAAAGTAGCATAAGCGTGAAGATGTTGGCTTAGCGAATTCTGGGTGCAGATGCTTGGCCCATAAAAATGCATTGTCGACCGCAGCTTTAGCGGCAACCGTGCACGACATTAATTCGCTGCTGTTGGCTGTGGCTTGCGGCTGCAAATGAACAAAGCCCGCAATGGCCTGTTCAGCACCAATGTCGGCCTTAATATCGGCAATGACCTTGGCAATTTGTGCATCATCAATGCTATTCAAGGTGTAGCTTTTAATATCACTGCTTAATGGCGAATGCGCCACACTGATGGTTTGTGGGTGACGAATAACGGCGACGGTTAATCCCTTTGCATTGAGCTTTTCAGCCAGTAAACCTGCGTTGTGGCCATCGTCTGTGATGACAATACAAGTTGCTGTTGAAAAACAATCCAGGAGTTTATCCGCCGCTGGTAACTTTTTTAGCGCTACCTCGCTATGTGGAGGTAATGTTGTGGTGTCTAATTCAAGCTTGTTTGCGCTTAATGCTGGGGTTACTACTTCGGCAACTATGCCAGCAGCAGGCAGCTTGGTCTGCATGTAGCTGACAATTTCACCTAAGGTGCGACACTCGGCTAAATCTTCAGGGTTCAGTTCTGGTAAGCCTGGCAGCTCATCTTGCACTGTGCCTAAAATCTCGACGCGCTTAATGGAGTCGATACCTAAATCGGCTTCCATGTCCATACTCAGTTCAAGCATTTCAGCAGGGTAACCGGTTTTGTCGGCGACCACGCTTAACATCGTACGCTGGACGTTTTCTGCGCTTAAGCTGGTTGATTCAGGTGCAGCAGTGATAGACCCTGCTGTTGCTGTTACCGATGTTGATCCCGTTGACGCTACAGTAACCGTGCTAACCGCAGGCAGTTTGGTCTGCATGTAGCTGACAATTTCACCTAAGGTGCGACACTCGGCTAAATCTTCAGGGTTCAGTTCTGGTAAACCGGGTAGTTCGTCTTGCACTGTACCTAGAATTTCAACCCGCTTGATGGAATCGATGCCGAGGTCGGCTTCCATATCCATGCTCAGTTCAAGCATTTCAGCTGGGTAACCGGTTTTGTCGGCTACCACTGACATCATGGTGCTTAATACAGTATCAGCACTCAAGCCCGTTGTTGCAGGTGCTGATGAAGATACCGTTGCTACTGGAGCGACTGTGCTGGCCGCAGGCAGTTTGGTTTGCATATAGCTGACGATTTCGCCCAAGGTGCGACACTCGGCTAAATCTTCTGGGTTCAGCTCAGGTAAGCCTGGTAGCTCATCTTGTACTGTGCCTAGAATTTCGACGCGCTTAATCGAGTCGATACCAAGGTCTGCTTCCATGTCCATGCCAAGTTCAAGCATTTCAGTTGGGTAACCGGTTTTGTCGGCGACGACGCTGAGCATAGTGCGTTGGACGCTTTCAGCGCTTAAGCCAGTTGAGCTAGCAGGTGCGGCAGTGTCGACTGTGGTTGAGGCTGAAACCGCATTAGCAGCTGGCAATTTAGTTTGCATGTAGCTAACGATTTCACCCAAGGTGCGGCACTCGGCTAAATCTTCTGGGCTCAGTTCTGGTAAACCTGGAAGTTCATCTTGTACTGTGCCTAAAATTTCAACGCGCTTAATGGAGTCGATGCCTAAATCGGCTTCCATGTCCATGCCAAGTTCAAGCATTTCGGTTGGGTAACCAGTTTTGTCGGCAACCACATTGAGCATAGTACGCTGGACGTTTTCAGCTGTTAAGTCAGTTGATGCCGGTGCAGCAGTTTCTACCGAGGTTGATCCCGTTGACGCGACAGCAACCGCGTTAGCAGCAGGCAATTTGGTTTGCATGTAGCTAACGATTTCACCCAAGGTGCGACATTCAGCTAAATCTTCTGGGCTCAGTTCAGGTAAGCCTGGAAGCTCTTCTTGCACTGTGCCTAAAATTTCAACGCGCTTAATGGAGTCGATACCTAAATCGGCTTCCATATCCATACCAAGCTCGAGCATTTCAGTTGGGTAACCGGTTTTGTCGGCGACCACATTGAGCATAGTGTCTAACACTTGTTGCTGTGTTAGTCCGGCTGTTGGTACAGAAACCGCTGCTGAGCTAACTTGCTGAGCCACAGGAGCTTGAACAGGTATACTGGCTGTCGGTTGAGATTGAACCGCTTGAGCCGCTTGAGCTGTTTGAACCTGAGCTGAAGCTGGAGCAACAGGTGCTACCACTGGCGAAGGTATTGCTGCTTGATCTATGTGGTTTGACTGCACAAAAGCAGGCTGTACTGATGCAGCAGATACTGATGCAGGCATAGCCGCTGGCGTTTGCCCTTGCAACATGGCTAATGCAGCTTGGCTTGCTTGTGCTTGCAGTGTTAAGAATTGAGTATGACTTTGCAATGTTTGTGCTTGATGCTGGTGGAACATCTCCATCGAACGTTGCAAGCTTTCTGGAATGGCTAATCCCGATGACGCCATTTGTGCTTGGGCTGTCATCAGGTGAGCAAAGGTATCACCATATTGCTGTGGGATAGCTAAAAACTGCTGATGTAATTCAGCTGTTTGTTGCTGCGCTGCAAAAAATGCACCGATACTATCGGCCGACGCTGACACATTTGAGCGAACCGGTTGAGCTTTAGCTACAGGAGCGGCTGCAGCTAAAGGTGCAGCTACTGCAGATGCTGGTGCTTGAGCTGGTGCGGATGTTGCTGGCACTTCAATATATTCAGTTTTAATGACTTCTTTTTCCACAATTTTTTCCACTACTTTCTCGACAGGCACTTCCACTGTCTGGCTGGTAACTGTGCCAGTTTGCAGTGACTTGTTCATTTTGGCTTGGGTGTTGGGACTAATATAATTGCTGGCAGTTAACTTGACGTTCATCGGTGAGACTTTTGCAAGCTCAGCGATAGGCGCTTGATATGGGTCAACCTCAGTTAACGTCACACCTAACACTGCAAGCTGGCAAGCAGCTTGACGCAGTTGGGTATCACTGCTGCCCTTTGGATTAGGATTTAAGCTAACCACACTCACAGGCTCAGCTTTATTGCCTAATGTTGCCTCAACCAGTTTTTGGAGAATGTTTTTCGGACCAAACTCAACAAATACCCGTGCGCCAGCGTCGTACATAGCTGTTAATTGCTCGCTAAAACGAACCGATTGCAGCATATGATCAGTCAATGCCGCCTTGATTGCTTTGGGATCATTAGGATGTGCTTTGCCGGTGCCGTTGGCATAAAGACTCAATTTTGGCTTGGCAAATTTGACCTTGCCGATTGCGGTAGCAAAGGGTTGCTGAGCATGTGCCACCAATGGGGTGTGGAACGCGCCAGAAACGGGCAGGGCAATCGCTTTAAAGCCAAGCTCGGTGCTGATAGCTTGTGCCGCTAAGGCGCATGATGCTGTTGGCCCTGCAATAACAAGTTGGGTTGGTGCATTATAATTAGCCACCTTTACGCCTTCAAATGCACTGATGCACTTTTCAACTTGTTCAGTGCCTTGCTCAACCGATTGAGCCGGAACAATAATCGCGTACATTACCCCAGCGTCTTGATCTTTAGGCGTGGCAGCCATTGCTTGGCCACGAGCAAAGGCCAATTGATAATAATCAGCTTGGCTAATAACGCCTGCAGCACATAATGCTGACAATTCACCAAAACTATGACCAGCAACCATGTCGGCGGTAAAACCTGCTTGAGTCAATAATGCATATTGGCCCATGCTGACCGCACCAATAGCACTTTGGGCATTAGCTGTATTGGTTAATGCTGCGTGTTGTGCGGCAATATCGTCGGCTTCAAAAGCAGGATTTGGGTACATAACTTGCGACAATTGTGTTTGCTTATGTTGGGCAAATACCTTGTCGGCCTGCATCAGTTGTTGACGCATTTCTGGATACAAACAGGCTAAATCTGCACCCATGTTTAGATACTGCGCCCCTTGTCCGGCAAATAATGCCGCCACTTTATGGCTTGCCGATTCAGGATGGATCAATGCTTGCGCGCGATAACTTGTGCCTGAAGGTAATTGCCAGCTGTCGGCAGTATTTGAGCTTAACTGCGCTTGCGCTTGCGTTAGCTGAACGGTTAAGTCTGCTAATGAAGCAACGACTAAGCCTATGCGTGCCGCATTCGGGGCGATGGTATTTAAGGCAAATCGTTTGCCTAAGTCGGCTAAGACAATTTCTTGACGATTTTGCTGTGTGGTATCAACGCCATTAACTTCAGCTTGAAGTGCCGTTAATTGAGCCTGTAATGCGGCTTTGTTTTGCCCATGGATTAACAGCGTTTGTGGCACTGAACGTTGACGATACTTATCACCTCGAACATGTTCTTGACGATACTCTTCCAATACGATGTGGAAGTTAGTGCCGCCAAAACCAAAAGCACTAACACCGGCGCGTCGCGGGGTATTGTCTGCTCTTGGCAACCATGGACGGGTTTCAGTGTTTAAATAAAATGGCGAGTCCTGAATGTTTAATTTTGGATTCGGCTTACTGACGTTAATGGTCGGAGGCAAGACTTTATGATGCAGCGCCAGCGCGACTTTAATGACCCCAGCGGTTCCTGCTGTCGATTTAGTGTGACCTACTTGCGATTTAACCGACCCAAGGGCAATGTGCTGTTGGGTATCATTATCTTCAGTAAACACCGATTTCAGGCCATTAAATTCTGCCACATCGCCAGCTGCAGTACCGGTACCGTGGGCTTCAATTAAGCCAACAGTGTTCGGTGCAAAACCGGCATCATCATAAGCACGTCTTAATGCTTTAGCTTGGCCTTCTGGGCGAGGTGCATAAATACTTTTAAATTTACCATCTGATGACGAGCCAACGCCTTTGATAACAGCATAAATGCGGTCACCATCGCGTTCAGCATCATCAAGGCGTTTAAGCGCCATCATGCCAATACCTTCACCAATCATCATGCCTTTTGAATCAATATCGAAAGGTTGAATGGTGTCATTAGTGGTAAATGCCGGTGTTTTTGAAAAGCTCATGTACATTGATGGAGAGTTGTCGGTACACACGCCACCGGTGAGCATCATGTCACTGCGACCTTCAACTAACTCAGTGATGGCCATACGCATAGCCGCCAACGATCCCGCACAAGCGGCGTCAACAACACAATTCATGCCGCCTAAATCAAAGCGGTTAGCGATACGACCAGCAATCACATTGCCAAGGGATCCTGGAAATGAGTTCTCTTCCCAATGGATATATTGGTCTTGAAACTTTTTGATCAACATGTCGGTGTCTTCGTCGCTTAGACCGCTATTTTTAAATACTTTTTTGAGTATAGGGTATTGCAAACGACCACTTAGGCTATGATTGAGCTTTTGACCACCGCCGACGCCCAGTGTAATACCGATGCGATCGGTATCGTACTGTGCATCAATACCAGCATCGGCTAGCACTTCTTTGGCGACCACTAACGATAATAGTTGCGAGGTGTCTGTTAGTTCGAGGATGTTAGGTGGCAGGCCAAATTCCATTGGATTGAAATCGACTTCAGGTAAAAAACCACCGCGTTTACAGTAAGTTTTATCGGCCATTGATTTATCGGCATTGTAGTAATCTTCAGCATTCCAATGGGTTTCTGGAACGTCGATAATGGCATCAATTTTTTCGCTGATTAAATCCCAAAATTTGTTTAAATAGCGTGAGTTTGCAAAAATACTGGCCATGCCGACAATGGCGACAGGCATGTCTTTTAAGCGTTTGTTTAAACGCTTATCTATATTACTGGATTGGCTCATATGAGTCTCCGTTTGATAACTGAGGTTCAGTTATCTGGTGTTGGGATCCAGCTGCATGAGTGGTGCTAGTGGATACTGCGGCTGGTTGACCTGCTCCAGGAAATCGAGCAAGAAAAGTGTGATAGTTGCGAACCAATAACTTACGTAAATGAAACGGTCCGTGCTTTAAGACATGCGTAATATAGCGATTACTCGCCTGGGTATGGCTGTCTTGGTAAATATCGAGGTAAACCCAGTCAGACTTAAAATCGACCCCAAGCAGAACGGAATAGGCATGTTGTTCTGTTAGTTGAGGCGGAATACTTAACGACACCACTTGCACTACGTTGTCCGGATCTGGACTCGGTAGGGCCAAGGTGTCAGCTAAAGTCTGCGGGTTAACGGTATAGGTTTGAATATTTGCGCCCTGAGTGATCGGCAGCTGATTGAAGAATTTTTCTGGCACAAAAGGGCTATCAAATTCGTCGAGTTTTGACACCCCAAAGCGTTTTAAGCAGCGGGCAAGGCCGGAGCGAGAGACATTGGGGTTGATAAATTGTTGGGTGACTTTTAATAACCTGTCTAAGGGCATCTTTAATTGATAACGCAGGCCCAGCATCACGTACTCTTCCATTGGGGATAGTGTCGTGTTGAGTTTGTGCGGGGTGTTTGGGGTGTTATCAATTGAGTCACGTTTACGCCACTTACGCACGGTGGCTTCGCTGATATTGAGGATTTTGGATAATTGACTGACGCTGTAATCGGATTGCTGAATAAATTGACGCATCTCCGGCGTTGTCGTCGCGTTACGGTGATTAACCGTTTTTTGACGAGGCTTACCCTCAAATAGACTCGACTCTGGATGTGTAGTTATCTTTTTTGTCATCTAGACAGGGATTCCAAATAATCTATTGAGACTTTAGCGCATTTAAACTTACCCATACTTACTTAAGTCATACTTAAAGAAGATAAAAATTAGTCTAAATATCCATTTATGCTTTTTTTAGCACAAAGCAGATTACCTGAGGTTTCACTCCGATACAATCACCCGAGACTAAAAACACGCAGCGTGTCGCTTAAAAGCCCTCTTTATAGATACAAAGCTCGTAATTTGAAACGGGTGTCTTGTGATATTCTATTATCCATTATGTAGGTAAAACAATATCGCCCATTCTTATGCTACTGTTATATATGGTTATTAATCGAATCGCTTGTTGGTGGCTTAATGTTCTATTGTGGTTTAACATGCTAACTCAACGCTGACTTTTTGTATTATAACGGATGGATTAATATCACCCTTTATTTGCTCATAAAATTGATTAGGTTTATTGGTATATTGTAAAGTAGATCAATAATTTATTCGTAATGAATTATTAGCTATCGTCTAGTAGTTATCCTCTAATAACAATGATTTTACTCGGAGGACAGACTGCTTAGAATGTGGGTAAGCACATAATCTTCGTATGAGATTATTAGCATTCACCTTAGGCGTGAAGTCTGGGGGTTACCCATGGAAATTAGCATTATGTTAATGCTAATACTATTTTTCGCATCAATTGAGAATCATCGCGATTATTGACAAATTCCTCGCTGAAGAGGGCTTATTAAGGTAATTTAGCCGTATCGCCATTTAACTGAGTTTTGTTTGCTTTAATGCCTGCCACTTTTTCGATATCCCAATTAGACTCGCTTGCTAAGCCGCATATTTACTTTGTGCGACTTGATGGTGGGTTTTCAACTGCAGATTATGATGCAGGTTTAGCCTTAGGTTGGTTAAGTGCTGATGAAGTCGCCAAGGTTAGCCGCTATAAAAGCGTGTCGGCGCGTCATAATGCGTTGCAAGTTCGTATCGCGCTTAGGGCGGTATTATCACTGCATAGTGAGCGAAAACCCCACGAGTGGCGTTTTCGTTATGGTGACAAAGGTAAACCAGCGCTTAGCGATGATTTATTGGCTCAAACTGGGCTACATTTTAATATAAGCCACAGCGGCGAGTGGTTGATGATTGGCGTGGTTACAGGTGGACAAGCGTTTAAAGCCGACTCCGATGTGAGTTTTGGGGTTGATATTGAACGTGAGCGAGGCAGTACAGATATTGTGCCTATTTTAAATCATTATTTCACCCAAGCTGAAACTGATGCCTTGTTGCAATTACCACCATCATTGCAGCGGCAACGTTTTTTTGATTTATGGGCGGTGAAAGAGTCTTACATAAAAGCACGCGGCTTGGGGCTGGCATTGTCGCTTAAATCGTTTGCGGTTGATTTTAGTCAGGCAACACCGCGCAGTATTGATTTACTCTCAGTTGATAAACAAATGCTTGATAATCAGAGTCAATTAATAGCATTATGCCAAGCCGTTAAGCTGCATTTTACTAATCCTCAAGATGTTGCGACAAAGATAACTTGGCAGACTGTGATGGGACGACTTGATCAAACATACCGTTTTGCCGTTACCTTAGGTTTGGCGAATCAATTGATGGCGACAACTACACCCAACCCGCTTGCGATTTTTGATACACCATTATGTTATCAATTAAGCCTCGCTGATATATTGCCATAAAGCTAAAAACGCTTAACTCTATTATCATTCACTCATCACTTACAAAAAAAACCAACCTCAGTGAGATTGGTTTTTAGCGAATACTGATAACCGCTACGGCGATTATTGTCTCGCAAGGCGGTTTGATTCTGGTGGGTTTTCAAAGTCACTGCGATATGGGTTGATGTCTAAGCCTCCGCGACGGGTATAACGCGCATAAACGGTTAACTTAGTGCACTGGCAGTATTTTTTTAAGTCGACAAAGATACGCTCAACGCATTGCTCGTGAAATTCATTGTGCTGGCGGAAAGAGATTAAATAGCGCAGCAGTTTTTCACGATCAATTTTAGGGCCTTGATAACGGATCATCACACTGCCCCAGTCAGGCTGTGAGGTGATTAAACAATTAGACTTCAATAAATTTGAATTTAGTGTTTCCGCCACGTTTTTGTCAGGATCTGTACCACCGATTAAATGATCTGGATTAAATGCGTATTCGTCGACTTCAATATCCAAGTCATCAATACAAGTACCCGGTAAATCAATAATACGTTCAAGATTAAAATGCTTAGGTTCGATGACTTTTACGGTCAGATCACCTTGGGCACAAGCGGCTAAATCGCGGCTTAAGGTTTCTTGTACGGCTTCGACACTGTCAAACTTAGTTTGGTTAAAACTATTTAAGTACAGTTTAAAAGATTTAGATTCAATCAAATTGACACTGTTGATATCTAACTGAACTTCCAAAATGGCAACAACAGGCTTGCCTTTAGCATTAAGCCAAGACAATTCATATCCGGTCCAAATATCGGTACCGTGAAAAGGGAGTTGACCACTTAATTCAATAGCATCTCGGTTAAGTTTACGTGGAACCCCTTGCAGCAGTGACGCGTCATACTCAGCTTGATAAGCAGTTGCTTGGCCTAATGTTAAGCCTTTTAATGCTGCTGCATCACTATAAGGGTCGTGATTGTGTGTCATCTAATCGGATTCCGTGTCAAAATATGGTTTTATTATAAACTACGAGTGGCTTAAGTGTCTTGTTCATCTGCATTAGATTGCTTTATAAAAAACTATCTTAAATCTTATCAAGATACTTTATCTGAATTTCCGCGCTATTATCCTTTGGGCGAAGACTCAATATGTATTCAAGGAACGTTTGATGCAAATCGCGATGAAATAGTGTTCTGGCAGCCTGTTAAACGGGATAATGCAGCTGATTTTAGCAATGTGGAGCATGCATTAAATATTCAGTTACACCAAGATATTCATGCATTTTATGGCCAATATTTTTCAGCACCATTACCGTTTACGGCCTCGTTTGGCGACGGTGAATTAATTCAAGCGTGGAATCAAGCCGACTTTGAGAATTTGCAACAAAATGTAATTGGCCATTTGATCATGAAACAAAAGCTTAAACAACCATCTACTTGGTTTATTGGTGTAACAGGTGATGATGATCAAATGCTAACGGTAAACAACGATGATGGCAGTGTATGGATCGAAATACCAGGCCAGAAACAAAGCACTCAAATTGCGCCATCATTAACTGAATTTCTGCAGCAACTATCTCCGTTGATAAAACCGCCGGTTAAACCGATCGAAGAAACTGAGATTGTTGCCGATCATCCGGGTATCTGGCAGCGGATTAAAACCATGTGGCAATCGTTACGCGGTAAACAATAATATATACACTTTGAAATGGCAGCAAAACACATCGTTCAGTTTTTGAATGATGTGGTTACTGAGTGTTTTTATCTGCTTATTGATGATCCCAAGATAAATTCGACACTATGCGGCAGGGTTCACAGCGAAAATGGAATAGATCTAAAAGCGGTTGTTCCAGCTTCCAAGCCTGTGAGCCACAACGTGGACACTCCCTGTTCATTTCGCTTTCTAATGACTCACCACCCACACGGTATAAGTAATAATAGGTGGGGATGTTAGTTAAATATTCTATCCTGCCACGTAAATCCCAACCGCGTCTAAATAGGTCACTGTCTGTCCGAGTTATTTCATCTAATGCTGCAAACTCAGCTTTTGTGGCGGCTGCCATTTGCAGTTCATCACACGCTTGCCATTCTGTTTGCCATTTTATGATGCGTTTATGATCGCCATTAAAAGTTGCTGGCAGTTGATATAAAGGTATTGGCAGCAGATTATCGCCATTGCGAAGCGGTGAACACATATGCACATAACTGGTATACAACACCTGCCATGACGGGGCGTCGGTATTACTGGCTTCAGAGTTGATGTCTTGGCCGATGAATTTTTCTCTAGGCGCCAATAGTTTGGCTGCCGTCAAGCCTGCTAATGTCACTTTTACCCAAGGGCTATTATAGCGATTAGCCAGACTGGTTTTTTCGGGTAATAACAAACGAGCCCTAAATTCGCCGTCATTAAAGGCGACCGCAAATTCACGTCCAAGAATTTGTCCATTAGCCCGAAGAGCTTCAAGAAACGCATTAATGGCTTTTTCTGCCGCCTCAATGGTGGTGTCGGCAAAACATTCAAAACGCAGTTCGAAGACAAACATTTATTGGTCGACCTTATTATTAATTATATTGCTTTGGACGACCTGGTTTGCTAATTGGCGTTCTAGCTCAGCGACTCGTTGGCTCAGCTGATTAATCTGTTGTTGCATGGCGATAACCTGTTGGGTGACTTGAGCGATAGGATCGGGTTGCTCATCAGTTGGCACATCTGCCATTGATTGTATGTCCGTTAATTCTGCTATGTGCTGCCATTCAGATTTAGGTAACGCTTTAAATTGTTGTAAACCTTGGATCAGGATTGGCATTGAAATTCGATTACCTAAGCGACTTTTTATCAGCGCTAAACTGGGAGTATGTCCATTGTTGGCAATCGATTTAGCTGCTGCAAGCACCTGTTCAATTGGACTCATTGTTGGTGAAATTCCTTAATGTTTTATAGTGAGATTAACTAACTCATGTGGTATTAAAAATAAACCCATATAAATCAGTGTATTAATTGTGGCACGATTTTGGCTTAAAGACTATGTAAATACAATTCGGATTATATTTTAACAAAAAGGACGCAACATGAAATTAAAACTTATCGCAGCAGGATTAATTGGCGCAACATCACTGATGTTAAGTGGTTGTGTGATCAGTGTTGGTGGTCATGAATCGGGTAAAAGTGCTGACTATTGGCAAGAGCAACAGGATGAAAATCGTCAACTAATCACCAAATTGTCTATGGGAATGAGCAGTGATCAAGTGACAACCCTGATGGGCATAGCAGATTTCAGCGAAGCTTATGCTAAGCCGACTCAAGACCGCGCCGATCAGTCTATCAAAGTGTTGTTCTATCGCACCCAATGGGCTGAAGGAGATGGTAAAACAACTAAAGACGAATGCACGCCAATTGTGTTCCGAGACGACGCTTTAGTGGGCTGGGGTGACGCCGCCTATAAACAAATTTAGTCATTGAGTCACGTCATCTGACATTAACAATCAATTACGCTTCAGCTCGCATCATCACGTCCAATTGGTCAATCACTTCTGACCATTGGGCGTCTTCTAATAATGCCTCTTTTAAAAATGCTTTTTGACCTGGGTTCCAGCAATTAGCATCAGTGATTAATGTGTGCTTATCAAGTTTATTTTGGATAACAAAGTCATCGATCCCCTCTTGATGATGAGGCAAACCTAATTGCTTAAATAAGTGACTTAGGTCATTTAATGTTGTGTCCATTTGATGCATTCCTTGTAATGGTTAAGTCGATAAATTCAGTATCAATCTTGATGAGAAAAAATGCAAACAACTGTCGTATATAACCGTTTTGTAGGTCAAACACATAAACAAAACTTGTAGATTGTTTCAAACTTGTTAAATTAAGTTCAGAGAGTAAATCAACAAGGAATAATAATGGACAATAACACCTTGGAAACCCTACGTGCAGTGTATTTAACCGCTGAAGACATACGGGTTGCAGCTTCCATTCTCTATAATGCTTATCATGATGACCCTTATTTTATCGAGGTACTCGGCCAACAAGATACTCAACAATATGAACAAAAACTTCGTGCCGCTATTCGTGAAGAATTAAATGAATTATGGCAACAAGAACAACCTTTGATTGGCCTATTTGACGGTGACCGTTTAATCGGTGTTGCGTGTGTTATTACTCAACAAGTGCCGCTGGGCGAGGGACGTTATTGGCATTGGCGTTTCAAAATGATGTTAGGGACTGGCTGGAAATCAACTCAGGGATTAATGCAAAAAGAAACCTGTATTTTAGAACATCTTCCTTCCCAAAAATGTGGAATTTTACAATTTATTGCCTTATCACCTAATGAGCAGCATAAAGGTTATGGTGCCAAACTCATTCAAGCGGTATTGAGTTGGTGTGATGAACAACGTAGGCTCGATGGGATCGGGGTATTTGTCAGTAATCCTTCGCATCATAAAGCATTAGTACAACAAGGGTTTACTAGTATTGCCACCGTTAACGTTGGCAATGTTGAGGGTGAAATATTATTTTACAACAAGGTATAACTCAAGACTACATAATCCAATATTAACAGAGCATATGATTAGCTGGTGATTAAAAAGGAGTGAGTAATGCAACCTAAACGTTATTCTTCATTTGCACAGTTTTACCCATTTTATCTGTCGCAACATCAAGATCCTGTTTGTCGAAGACTGCATTACATTGGCAGTAGCATTATTTTGGTGATTGTTGTTAATACCTTGATTAACCAGCATTGGTGGCAGCTGTTGTGGTTGCCTGTAGTCGGGTATGGTTTTGCATGGTTAGGGCATTTTATGTTTGAAAAAAATCGGCCGGCTACATTCACTTATCCGTTATACAGTTTGTGGGGGGATTGGGTCATGTTTGGTCAAATGTTAATGCGTTTATGGCGTAAACAAAACCGATAGGAATAACTTGCTCACACTTCTGTAAGCCATATCCTACAAGTCTGTAGGGGATCCTATTTTAAGCTGTCAGTGTTTAACGTTATCAATTATTTTTAACCATACAAAATCAGCTTCTTATAACTTTTTATGCTTTTTTGAATGTTAATTATTTGTTTGTTAAATGTTGTGTGTCTTTTCATGGCGTTTTATGTGGTTAGAATATTGTTATCGAAAGCGAGTCATCAGTTGCTTTTCTTAGGATGAGAAATAAAACGAATGATGCTTAAGAATTTCAAGGATGAGACTAGGAAGGACATGCTCACGGATTAGGGCATAAACTCGGCAGATGGATAGCCGGATCAAGGAAGAGTGTAGACAGTAAAATGTCGACACAAGGGTAAAGGACAGGACTGCAGGAAGCAGTATGGATGATTCAACGGATTGATATGGATTTAACGCTCAGCCAATGGACAGGCTGTTCAATGGAATGACACTCATGAGTCTTTTGTTATACACAAATAGACAAGGAAATGAGAACAGGGAAAAGGACTGCAGGAAGCATGATTACATGGATGGTGCAGGGAGCAAACTTTCAGCCGGATTGCTGACAAAAGCGTTTAATGGGCACAACCTTATAACTTAAGGTTGTGCCTTTTTGCTTTTTGGCGAAAAGTTTATGGCATTTGGATCCTGTGAATAAGGTTGTGTAAATAACAAATCCAAGATTCATAATAAGTCCCAAAGGTGTAAACTGATTTAGGATGTCATAATATAGGCATGCAGCTTAATAGCGCACTAACTACGATGATTATTTATCTATCCTTGTGGAGTCTTATGTTTGCCCTATGACCTAATTCATACAGTGAGTATGCCTATTTCTATATTGATACCCTGAATTCGTCATCTTGAGCATTCTGACGCGCGTGACCCTTAGCCTAAATAATAATTCAATGATTAACCTATTGCGTTAACAACGCTGATTTAGCAGTAAAACTATCTATTATGTAGAAATAGACAACAAATCCGAGGTGATCATCGCGACTATCGGGCATAGTGAACCTCTAAATCATTAACTTCGTAATATAAATATCTTAGATACAAACACATCAGTAAACTCGGAAAAACAATGGAGGGTATTATGAAAAACACACTAGTGTTAATAATATTAGCAGCAAGCTTATTGTTTTATGCTGCTAATGCCACTGCAGATAAAACCATTTTGGCCGGAGGATGTTTCTGGTGTATGGAATCAGACTTTGAAAAACTTGATGGCGTAACCGATGTGATCTCAGGATTCACAGGCGGAATCTTAAAAGACCCCACATACAATGGCAACCATAACGGTCATTTTGAAGCGGTTCAAATAACCTATGATCCTAGCAAGGTGAGTTACAAAGAGTTGTTAGATTATTACTGGGTTAACATTGATCCCTTTGATGCAAAGGGGCAATTTTGTGATAAAGGTACAAGCTATTTAAGCGCGATATTCGTGGCAAACGATAAAGAAAGGGAAATTGCCCAACAGTCTAAAAGGGACATTGAAAAGCAATTTCCCAATAATAACGTTATTACGCCAATCTTAAATGCTTCTATTTTTTACCCAATTAAGGGCGATGAAAGTTACCATCAGGATTACTATAAGAACAGTCCCATTCGGTATCATGCTTATCGCTGGAATTGTGGTCGAGACCAAAGGTTAACAGACATTTGGGGAGATAAAGCGACACATTAATCTGATTGATGTTAGTCAAACACCTATGGGGTCGATTGATAGTTGGTTAGTTTATGTCATTGCTTATATCAGCCTGTAACAGATTCTGTGTAACTACCCCAGAATTGAGATAATAACCGCGACATTCATAATTGCGATGTAGTGGACGCATAATAAAATATGCTTCACCACAAAGGAGAACAAAGGTGAGTAAAATAGTACAAGAAATAACATCAGCAAATGCTGATTATGTAGCTGGTTTTGGGGATAAAGGCAATTTGCCAATGCCTCCTGGCAGGCAGTTTGCCATCCTGACATGTATGGACGCTCGTTTAGATCCTGCTAAATATGCAGGTCTTGCCGAAGGTGATGCCCATGTAATTCGTAACGCAGGCGGCAGAACAAGTGATGATGCCATCCGTTCATTAGTCATTTCTTACAAATTACTTGGCACAAAAGAATGGTTTGTTATTCATCATACAGATTGCGGAATGGAAACATTTAATAATGAGATAATGGCTGATTTGTTGTCTGCCAGTCTAAAAGCATCAAGTGTTGACGGATCAGGCTGGCATGATAGTCATGCTGGTGGTGGCACTACAGACGGCAAGTTTATTGAGTGGCTGACTATTAGTGATCAAGCTAAAAGCGTGTTATCTGATGTAGAAAGAATTAGAAATAATTCAATGGTGCCAAGTGATATCCCTATTTATGGGTATATTTATGATTGTAAAACGGGGAGTCTTGTTGAGGTTCCTGAAGCAACAGAAGCGGGAAAGGCAAGTTAGAACCTAACAAAGCAAATTCACTCAGATGATTAAAAAACGGTGCGGCTTTCACTGCAGCCACACCGCTTTTAGCTGTCGATGATTTGCAGCGTTAAGCATATTTTTCTCAGCAACATTTCTCGAGTGAGGATCTTCGTTTAATTTATTTTTGTCCAAGCATGACTTGTCGAAAATAGGCCCGCGAAATTATCCTTGTGTTAGATTCTAGGGCGGACGCTGTCCTTCGAGGACGCTTCGATTCTAGGATCTAGGACTTAAGAACTAGGAATAGTGATATTAAAAGGGAGTCACCATCATCTTCAATCACTGCCTTGATCCGTTACCCTACGACAGCTCTGAAACGAGCGTCTTGAAGTGGCATGGTATACCCGTTATTAGCGTATTACGGTTGCTCTCGTGATTTGCTGGTTTGCCGCACTCATCAATACCAACTCTCCTTCGGTTATATGGATTAAGGTTAAGAAAAATAGCGGATTTAAGCCAGGGTTTGAGCTGTTTGCTGGTTTAGGATGTTTAGTTAATAGTCATCGCTAACTAGATGTTTACCTTTTTTGCCTGCCGCCTTGTGAGATATATCTCACAAAGTGTGTGAGCCGAACCACCTAATTGATAGCTTATATGTCTATTGAAAATTTAATTTATTGATTTTGTTCGTTATTTTAATTTATGTTGTCTGTGAAATATTTTAATCATTTAGAGGTACCTGTTTACGTCTAGGTAAATGAATTATTATTTATCTCGTTCCTAGGGAAGGGACATTACAAGGTAGTAAAGCGGTCGTGGAAGACCATGAGTATATGGATATAATGGACGGTATTAAGTTTCAGGATGAAACGTTAGGCTTGCTCAATGGACGCAATAGCGGATTAAGCGGGTTTTATAACATTATCAGGATGATAGTGTGCAATGGATGCCAGATTGTACGCAAATGATTTGCGACAGGATAGAGTAAGAATTTCATGGATGATATAAGGACACGCTTAGGATTGAGCAGGCTCGGTAAAAGGATAATCGAGTAAGAGGGAAAGTACTTTATTGTACATGGAACATCAAGGATTGAACAAGGATAGAGCAGGAAGCAAGCGATACGTATGGATGGTGCAGGGAGCACATTTATAGCTGGAAAGCTTAACAAGAGATCAAGAGGCCGCGGCAGTTACTGTCGCGGCCTTTCTTTTGCTTTTTTTCCGTGATGACTGGAACTTATCGTTGTTATGTTGTCAAATTGTAAACACTATGATGTTTGAACTTAAGCATGACGTTAGGTTGATATTGGGTTTGATTAAGGAGAAAACATGAAGCTGTTTAAATTAGTGATGGCGATGAGTCTTGGTTTTATTTGCTATAGCGCTAATGCCGAGGTGACTCCAGAGGAGCAACAATGGGTTGAGCAGGCTTTAAGCGATATTAATCATAATACCGATGACTCAAATGTACGTTGGCAATACGCACAGCATACGGTGATGCCTGACTTAACACGGATAGAGCAATTTGATGCTTCACAGCCTGAAACACAACGATGGACGTTAGTGTCTGAAAATGGTGAAACACCGGATAAAAAACGCGTAGACAAATATCAACAACATCAACAAGATCTTAATCAAGACAAAGATGAAAACAGCTATGAAGTGGCATTTTCTGATCTTATTGATTTAACTTCACTTGTATTTGTTGGTGATGACAACTCCAACCTAGTGTTTAAATTTGTACCCCATATTGAAGAACTCGATAATAAAGCCCTAACTGGCGTGCTTTATTTAGATAAAGCGTCTAAGCAGTTAAGAAAAATTTTGATCCGCAATACCGATGAGTTGAATCCGGCATTTACCGTCACGCTGACTAAATTTGAATTAGAGTTGGTATTTGGTGTTTTTGAAGGTTTAGTGATGCCTGAACATACATCAACCATCATTAACGGTACTGCGGCAATTTTTAAATCTCTTGATAGCATCCAAACGGTGACTTATCTCGATTATAAAGTGATTGATAAGCCTAAAGCCTAATGGCGAGATCGATAATGCATTTCCTTTGTTGGTAAATCGGGTCGACAATAAAAACGCTATTTTGCTCATGAATGGCAAAATAGCGTTAAATGAACCTCAACTCGGGAAGAGGTGAGCTTACTCGGTAAAAGCGGCTTGACGTGCCCTTATAATGCTTAAATGAACCTTACTCATTTGACTCACTAGTTGCATTTGCCTGAACCGCAACTTTTACTGCTGCCGCATCCGCCAAATTTACCACTGGCCATAGGGGCATCCATCCATTCTGGTTCTGGAAAAATGGGCCATTCGATTTTTTTTACACGATTACCATGCATTAAAATATGGCCTTGATATTGGTTGAGGCCATCGGTACTAAATTCGAACATAAATGTTGCTTTCCAACAGATACCGGTACTGCCACCGATGCTTGGACGGGCTGACACCATTGCAATAGCGAGCAATTGTACATTTTGTTTTTTACAGGCTTGTTCTGTAAGGGTCCTGCTTAACTCTGCCATTTGTCTTAGCTGCCAAAAAAAAGCCGCTACCACGACTAAAGCAACAATTAATAAAAAATCACTCATCATAGGCTGGTTGCTCTAAATAATCCGCCAATAGCGGTTGCTAATTGAACGCTTCTGTCTGGATGCCTTAAGTCGGCTAATAATCCTTGACGCAAGCTAGGTATTGCCACGATATCAGCAAAAACTTGATTAAAGAAGGGCTGTGGCTGTTTTGCTAGCGCTTCCAAATAGTGTTTACGAATGGCATCATCTTTTAAGGCTAACCAATTACGTGCCGCAATGGTTATTAGCGTGTTGTTGTCTAACCCTCGTTGATCATTTAACTGATTAATCGCTGTCATACTGTATTGAACATCAGACGCCAATGCCGCTAAATACATGACTTTTATATGATCTTCAGCTTGTTCTAATTGGTTAAATAAATGCTCTGCAAGGCGTTTACCAATATTAATGTGTTCTAAGCATTGGCAAAGTGCGGCTTGCACTTCCATTGGAGCATGATCAAGTGCGTTAATCATGTCATTAAGATGGTTAAATTGATGTGCGCGAACGCAAATATCGGCTAAACCTTGTAAACCCAGTTGTGGCCAAGTGTCTTGTGCTGCTTGACCAGACAAATATTGTGCGGCAAATTCATATTGGCTCGATGCAGCTTGGCCAAGTTGAAGCCTGACTAATGCATTAAATAATGCCAATTTGTGCTGATTAGGCTTAAAGCTAAAAGGATGATTGGCTAATTGCTCTTGCTGCTCATCCGTTAACTCTTGGGTCGGATTACGCCCTAGCGCTTCTAAGATCATCTTAATAAACTGAGTCCGCGGCGCCGGTGATAATAGGCCTTGCTCATCTAACGGTAATTTTACAAACCAAATATAAGGTAATTGCTGTTGTTGCCAAAATACGATAGCAAACTGCGCATGACCTTGAATGGGATAAGGATATGGCGCCAGTAAAGAGTCAATTTGCTGAAATGCGACCATATCGATATGTTGCACCCGGCGACCTAAATCATATATTTGGAATTGAGTATTTGCGGTCGTTAGAAACTGGCTTAAGGTGGTTATCTCGGTCATGGTGTTGTCACTAAATCAAAGAAGTTGGATGGGTATTCAATTGACTAAATGATATCATATTCCGACTTAGCCTTGATGTTGTTGTTCACTTTTATGCTTTATTTAACCAGTAAAAATCATTTAATTAAATTAGAACAATTGCTTAAGGATTTTCAGCTTTGGTCTGATATTTCACCATCTGTATCTGCTATGACCAGCACGGCGCCATTTTGCTGTGATGTAATGGCATTTGAGCAATGGCTGCAGTTTATTTTCATTCCCAAAATGACTGAGCTAATTATGCAGCGACAACCTTTGCCGACCAATATGGCCTTGGCCCCAATGGCTGAACATGTGTGGCAAAGTAAGCCCCATGGTAGTGTTATGATTACCCAGCTGCAACAATTTGACGCCTTGCTAAGTCAGCGTTAAGCGAACTACCCATAAACGTCATCACATTTGGCCAATACAAAATAAGAAAGTGATAAACATGATCTCAAAAGATAACGATGTTGAATACTCATTGGATAATGATGACTTATGTGATCAAAGAAGCTCAGACGACATTGATGATGCCTCTGCTGCAGACACCGAACACGATGACGACTTACCGCCTCCTCATATCGATATATTATTTGAAGACGAGCATATTGTTGCGATACATAAACCGGCGGGTTTATTAGTTCATCGCAGTTATTTAGCCCGTAGAGAGCGTTTTTTTGCTATGCAGATGACCCGTGATTTGGTGGGGTGTCATGTTTTTCCGGTGCACCGCCTTGATCGACCTACATCTGGAGTGTTGCTGTTTGCTAAATCCAGTGAGGTGGCCCGGCTGTTGTGTGAACAATTTGCCGATCACAGTATTAAGAAGCAATACTTAGCCATCGTTCGTGGCAACATGCATGAGTCTGGTATCTTAGATTATGCCCTTAAACAAGAGTTTGATGATTTGGGCGATAAGCATGTTGATCCCAATAAAGCGGCACAAGAAGCGGTGACGGATTATCAACCATTATTGAATACCGAAATACCTTTTAGTTCAGGTCGCTATCCAACTAGTCGTTACGGATTGGTAAGACTCAGTCCCCACACAGGGCGAAAGCATCAGTTACGTCGCCATATGGCGCACTTACGTCATCCAATAGTCGGTGATACCACCCATGGCGATGGCAAGCAAAATAAGTTTTTTCGTGAGCACTTCCATGTTAATCGACTATGGCTCATAGCCAAAAGCTTACAGTTTGTGCATCCTGTAACGCAGCAAACAATGCACATAGAGACGGAACTAGAGTCTGAGTGGTTAGATATTTTCAGCGAGTTTGGCTGGGGTGATGATCAATTATCATCGATACCAAGTATCTTATTAAGCTAATTCATTCGATCAGCCAGCAAGGCTTTGAGTTTTTCAAATTCCGCGATGGGCGGTAAGCTCTCGTGTTGCTTTTGCTCCATGTGGAAATAATAGTTGCGGCGAATGTGGGCGAATTTGTGTTGGAGTTTTAATTTTCGCTTTCTGCTCAGTTGTCGCATCGTCATGGTTCCGTTACTGCGTTGCTTTATATTAAACCAACCAGCGTTGGGCGGTCCAATTAAAGAACATACTATAAAAGACACTTGCGAGAGACCAAAAGAATACAGTAAGGTAAGTTATTAAGACTCAAGGTATTTTATATCGCATTTCATTTAAGGGGAAAGTATACCATGAAAAAGGTCAACGTTGTTTTTGGTACCGTTTATGGTAGTGCACAATTTACAGCTGAAACAGTGACTAAGGCAATTGCAACGTTAGGTTTTACCACTAAAATTTGGCAACCTAATGAATTATCTGGTTTTGTACCTCCTCAAGATGAGCTATTGATTATCGTGTCTTCAACCACTGGAGAAGGGGAGGTACCTGAAGATATTTTTCCTTGGTTTAACGAGCTTAAATCCAGTGCACCGTATTTACCATTATTGCAATACAGCCTAATAGGATTAGGTGATTCAAGTTATGACACTTTTTGCGGGGCTATTAAGCAATTTGATCAATTGTTAACAGAGCTAGGAGCCACACCGCTTACTGAACGATTAGAGATTGATGCCTGTGAAACGATGGAACCAGAAACAGAAGCTAAAAAATGGATAGCCAGTTGGCACAACGCCGTCACATCGGAAAACGTAGTGTAAATTTTATTACCCAGCAGTGGTTTAAGTTTGCCCAGCGCCTAAGCCAGGCGCTATTGATCCCGATTGCGATCTTGCCTGCAGCAGGAGTAATGCTAGGCTTAACTGTCAATCCATTGTCATTTATTCCGCCAGAATTAAATACTGTGTTGTTTGCAGTAGGTAATCTGGTATTTACTATGATGCCTTTATTATTTAGTGTCGCGGTGGCCATCGGATTTTGTCGAGATCAAGGCATTGCCGCATTTTCTGCCGTGTTTGGTTTTGGGGTGTTTTTATCCACCATGGGTGCCCTGACCGACATATATGGTTTAGTCTCACGGCCACTGTGGGGCATGCAAACTATTGATACCGGTATTGCGGGTGGAATGTTAGTTGGGGCGATCACTTGCCTAGCGGTTAGAATCAGTCAACATGTTAAATTACCGGCTATTTTTTCATTTTTTGAAGGCCGCCGTAGTGCACCCATAATTGTTATTCCTCTGTCTATGGTGCTGGCCTATTTACTGGTCCATGTCTGGCCGCCTTTGTCGCATGTTATTGAAAATCTTTCTGATTGGTCTGTATACCAAGATCCCGCCATTGCGTTTGGTGTTTATGGCACCGTTGAACGTTTATTAATTCCACTCGGATTACATCATATTTGGAATGCGCCATTTTATCTTGAAGTAGGACAGTACATTAACCAAGGTACCGTGGTAAAAGGTGAGGTGGCTCGTTATTTAGCCGGTGATCCGTTAGCGGGAAATCTCGCCGGAGGTTACTTAATTAAAATGTGGGGCTTACCTGCTGCAGCGCTAGCTATTTGGCGTTGCGCAGATAAACCTCAGCGCAATCGGGTTGCAGGGATTATGTTATCTGCGGCTACGGCAAGTTGGTTGACTGGAGTGACCGAGCCAATAGAATTTGCCTTTATGTTTGTCGCGCCCATTCTCTTTATTGTGCATGCATTACTGACCGGTATTGCTTATAGCGTGTGTATTTTACTCGAAGTACATCACAGCATTGTGTTTTCCCATGGCTTAGTCGATTTTAGTTTATTGTTTTCTCGCTCTGCCAATACCCATTGGATCTGGTTGCTTGGGCCGCTGACAGCATTAATCTATTACGCTATCTTCAGGGCCAGTATTTTAGCCTTTAATTTAAAAACACCAGGACGAATAGAGCCAAGTCATCACCCTGTAGAGCCAAAAGAGAGTTTACGCGCGATGATTTCAGCCTTAGGTGGTCGCGAGAATGTTGTTGAGATTAATGCGTGTTTAACCCGCTTACGTATTAGTGTTAATCAAGCTGATTTAATCGATAAAGCGAGATTAATGCGTTTAGGGGCCAAAGGCGTGGTGGTCATGGGCAAAGGCGTGCAAGTGGTCTATGGCACCAAGGCTGAAACACTGCGTAAATTACTGCAAAAATATCTAGACTCTCGACGTTAGCTCGGATGGTTGTAGCATTTTTGATTCACTTGTAGTGCATTTTTGAGGTTTTTGTTTTCAAACAAACCTTTTTTCATCTTTTATGAGTCATTCCCATTAAAAACATCCCCCAAATTTGTATTTCAATGGCACACTGTTAGGCCGTCATTTAACAGGAGTTGTACGCGTGAGCCATCAAGATAAAACCATTATTAATCCAGCCAAATTACAGCGAAAAGTGTTGATAACCGATTGTGCTGATGCTCAGGGGTTAATTGCCAAAATCACCAACGTATGTTTCGCTCATCAATTAAATATTATTAAAAACACCGAATTCGTTGACCATACTCAAGGTCGCTTTTATATGCGCGCGGAGCTTGAAGGCCTGTTTGATGATGAGCGCCTATTAACTGAATTACGTGATGTCTTGCCTGCTCAAAATCGCATGCGGCTAGTCGATACGGGTAAAAAGCGCATTGTTATCATGGTGACCAAAGAAGCGCATTGTTTAGGTGATATTTTAATGAAGTCTTATTACGGCGGCTTAGATGTTGAGATTGCTGCTGTAGTGGGTAATTATGATGTGCTGCAACAATTAACTGAAAAGTTTAATATTCCATTTCATTATGTTAGCCATGAAGGCTTAAATCGCCAGGAACATGAGCAGGCGATGTTAGCGGTGATTAAACCTTATGATACCGACTTTTTAGTGTTAGCTAAATATATGCGAGTGCTAACGCCTGAGTTTGTGTCAGCATTTCCAGATAAAATTATTAATATTCATCATTCGTTTTTGCCGGCTTTTATTGGTGCATCACCTTACAAACAAGCCTGGGATCGCGGTGTTAAAATCATCGGTGCCACCGCTCATTTTGTGAATAACAATCTTGATGAAGGGCCTATTATTAAACAAGATGTGATTTCGGTTGACCACAGCTTTAGCGCTGAAGAGTTAGCTCATAATGGCCGTGATGTTGAAAAAAGTGTATTAAGCAAAGCATTGCAATTAGTTCTCAACGAGCAAGTTGTGGTGTACGGTAATAAGACCGTAGTATTTTAAAATAAAGTGTTTTAAAGCACAGCATCTAAATCATAGCATTGCAGCAATAACATTTTTAACCAAGATGATTTACAGACTCAAACAATCTCTTTTTAGGATTAGTATTTAAAAATAGACTAAAAATTCATTGTGTTGCAATGACGGTACTCGATGTTTGACTAGGCTTCAGGGGGGAGGCATTGCAACTCTCTTATTAATGGTCATTTAACGCTTATTAATGGTGATAGACTCATTATTAGATGCTTTTTAGCGCCTGGAGCCGCATCCCTGCGGCGCTATCGATTGATGGATTTAGCTTTGTGATTTATAGGGGGAAATATTGCCTTACGTGTATACGGGTTAATACGGATTGTCTTCATTGTTAGGTGGTTAAGGGTTATTACAAGTATTATTGTTAATAGCGAACATCATATAAAGGCTGGGTCTCACCTAGATAAGCTAAGTCACGAATGCTGACGCGAGCTTCTGCATAGGGCGCAATTAAACGGGCTGTTTTGTCGGCATTGCGACTAAGGGTAAATTGATGAAAACTTTCGCCGTTACAAACGAGGCGAGGAAAGATCCTAGCCTTATTGATACGATAGCTTTTCATTGTGTCATTAAATTGGAATACCTTATTGCTAGCGCCAGCTTTACAGACGGCAATTAAGGTGTTTTCTACATTGGGATCCATAGCAGCTTGGCTGTTCATTGACCAAAGTGATAAGGATAAGGCTGTAAGTACGATAATAGTTTTCATAGTGACTCCTTTACCTAACCTTTAAAGTAAAGGCCATTTTCACCTAGAAATGAAGCGTAATTAGTGTCACTTTGTGTAACAAAACCCCCTCAGTTCGACAAAATGTAACTGGGAGTAACAAATTGTGTCGCATTCGGTGTGTCGCCACATAACTAGTTGAAAGAAAAGGGCTTATTTTTATTATAATGTTTGTTCTAGTGAATAAAAGCTAATTGTATGAAAAGGCTCAATAATTCATTGAGCCTTATTATTTCATCAAAGATCAATTAATCAACGATCCGTAATAGTTCATTGATCCCGACTTTACCACGGGTTTTCGCATCGACCTTTTTAACAATAATCGCCGCATATAAGCTGTAAGTGCCACAAGCCGATGGCAAGTTACCTGATACCACAACCGATCCTGCTGGAATACGACCATAATGCACTTGGCCGGTTTCGCGATCAAAAATTCGGGTGCTTTGACCAATGTAAACGCCCATTGAAATCACGCTACCTTCTTCAACCACCACACCCTCAACGATTTCGCTGCGAGCGCCAATAAAGCAGTTGTCTTCAATTATGGTTGGGCCAGCTTGTAACGGCTCTAATACGCCACCGATCCCAACCCCACCAGATAAGTGAACGTTTTTACCAATCTGTGCGCAGGAACCAACCGTTGCCCATGTATCAACCATAGTGCCTTCATCAACATAAGCGCCTAAGTTAACGTAAGATGGCATTAATACAGTATTTTTACCGATAAATGAGCCTTTACGAACGGTTGCGGGTGGCACAACACGGATCCCTTCTGCTTTAAAACGAGCTTCGTCATAATCGGCAAATTTCTGCGGGACTTTGTCGAAATACTTGGTGTCACCACCGTCAATCACGCTGTTATCAAAGATGCGAAAAGACAGTAGTACGGCTTTTTTGAGCCATTGGTGGACATGCCATTCACCAGCAATTTTTTCTGCAACACGAACTTGGCCTTTATCGAGCATATTGATCACGGTTTCAACATCGGCGCGAACACTTGGTTCTACGTTTGATGGTGAGATGTTTTGACGTGTTTCGAATGCTGTTTCAATGCGTTGGCGTAAAGCCTCCATTGTTTTCTCCCGGTATTAAATGATTAGTAGCATAATAGTAAGGTTAAAAATTAGTTAGATGATTTTAGCGCAAGTGTTAGCGCAGCAGACAATTGCTGTTGTTGTTGCTCATCTAGGGCTGAAGCACTTTGGTTTTGTAAAATAAAAAAGTCTTCTGCACGTTCACCAATAGTGGTAATTTTAGCCGCCAATAGTGTCACATTACAACGATAGAGGATGTCACCGACTTTGGCCAATAGGCCAGGCGTGTCTAAGGTGATTAATTCCATCATACTTGTACCATGGCGAGCACTGGGTAAGAAACTCACATGAGTGGCAACATTAAAAGGTTTCATGATCCGGGCTAATTTTCTAAACTTCGGCAGTTTTGGGTTTTCAGTAGCCAAGGCTTTTTCGAGTGCTTTGCGGATACTTTGAATGCGTGATAATTGGATAATCGGTTCGCCATCTTGTTCTAAAATCACAAAGGTGTCGAGTGCATAATCGTCTTTTGATGTCATGATGTTAGCGTCATGAACATTGATATTTTTATTGTCTAAAACCGTCATCACGGTGGCAAAAAGTTTGGGTTTATCTTTGCTGTAGACAAAGAGTTCTGTACCACCTCGGGTGGTATGCTTTGACATTAACACTAATGGCTCGTCGTGATGATGTTTTAAAATGGCTTCTGCGTGCCAAGCCACTTGAGTCGGTTGATGACGTAAAAAGTATTCTGCTTTGAAACGTGTCCAGAGTGCATCCATGTCTTTTTCTTTTAGGCCACGACGAATAAGTTCTTTTTTAGCTTTGGCTTGGATCTCTTTAACTCGCGCTTTAACATCGACTGGTTTTTCTTTACCCCGAGCTAATACTCTTTGGGTTGAAAAATACAAATCGCGCAGCAATGATCCTTTCCAATTGTTCCATGTTTTCTCATTGGTGGCACAGATGTCGGCGACAGTGAGGCAATATAAATAACTTAAATGCGCTGCGTCGCGGACTTTTTCAGCAAACAGTGCAACCACTTCTGGATCGGAAATATCTCTGCGTTGAGCTGTGATCGACATCACGAGGTGATTTTCAACTAACCATGCCACTAAACGTCCGTCATGGTCATTCATGCCATGTAATTTACAGAAATCGATGGCATCTTTTGAGCCTAATTTGCTGTGATCGCCGCCACGGCCTTTGGCAATATCATGAAAAATTGCCCCGAGTACCAATAAACCTCTTTTCGGTAATTGATTAATTAAGATGGCGCCCAGTGGGAATTCATCTTTTTGTTCAACGTGTGAAAAACGGTCAATATTGAGCAGTAATCTATGGGTGTGTTCATCAACGGTATAGGCATGAAATAAATCAAACTGCATCTGGCCTTCAATCTTGCGCCAAGCCGGTAAGTAAGACGATAAAATACCGTGTTGGTGCATTAATGAAAATGCAGCAATACCTCGTGGATGTTTTAGGATCTCCATAAAGACTTTTCGACACGCGGGGTTTTCCTGTAAGGGTGATGTAAGTGATCTACGAGTATTACGCAATAATCTTAACGTGGGCGCATAGATTTCTTGGATATTGGAATTTTTAGCCACCAGTAGAAATAAACGCAATATTTCTTCGTTATGACAGCTAAACAAATCGTCATCCAACACTTCGATATAACGACCTCGACGTTGATAAACCTCACTAATGGGCTGTATTTCTAACGCTTGAGTGTGACCTAATGTGGCGCGCTTAAACAATTGCAGCAGCATCTGATTGAGCTCCATCACGCGGCGCACCGTGCGATAGTAGCGTTTCATCATCTGCTCGACGGCTAATTGGGTTGCATCTTCGTAACCTAATAAACTGGCGATTTGTCGTTGTAAATCGAACAATAAACGGTTTTCGTTACGATTAGCTGTGATGTGCAGTGCAAAACGGATTTCCCACAGAAAATTTTGGCATTCAAGTAATTCAGCTAATTCAGCAGGCGCTAGAAAATCGTGCTCGACTAAATCTTCTAATTTAGCAGCATCAAAATGGCGCATCGCGACCCATGCTATGGTCTGAATATCGCGTAATCCGCCAGGGCAGGTTTTAATGTTAGGTTCTAAATCAAAGGCACTGGCTTTACTGTGGCGCGCGGTTTGTTCATCTTTCTTGGCGTTATAAAAGTCATAAGAGGGCCAAAAGTCTTGTTGACGGACGGCGTCATATAACACGTCAAATAGGAATTCACTGCCGGTGAGTAATCTGGCTTCGATCAGATTGGTCGCAATGGTGATGTCTGCTTTACCTTGCTCAATGGTTTGCGAGATAGTGCGAACACTGTGGCCTATTTCAAGCCCAGTATCCCAAAGATAGGTAATAAGTTGACTCAGCTGGTTTTCAATCTCTGGCGATAGTTGTTCATCGTCAACTAAAAACAGTAAGTCAATGTCTGAATGTGGATGCAGCTCACCACGGCCATAGCCGCCAACCGCAACGAGGGCAAGATGACCATTATTTAATGAGAAATCTTGCCAAGCTTGCATTAGTAAAGCATCAACAAATTGACAACGGTGTTTAACAATATCAGCAATAGGGTGTTTTGCTGTGTATTGCTCAACTAAGCGCTGGTTTAAGTCAATTAATGCGTTTTTGGCGGCCAGCGCAGTATTCATTGATGTCCTTACTAATTTGAGTCTTTAGTGGTTAATGATCCGTGGGAAGTCTTCTTCTTCACGCAAAGTTAATACTTCTACACCGGTTTGGGTCACTAACAGGGTATGTTCCCACTGCGCTGAATTCTTACCATCAGAGGTCGTGACCGTCCAATTATCATTTTTATCCAATACGGTAGTATGACGACCAGCATTGATCATTGGCTCGATCGTAAAGCACATACCCGGTCTTAGCACGATTTTATCATTATTCTTATAATGAACAACTTGAGGTTCTTCGTGGAACCCTGTGCCAATACCGTGACCACAATAATCTTGTACGATGGAGTACTTATCAAGCCCTGTTTTGCTTGTCTTAATGAATTTTTCGATGGTTGTGCCAATTTCACCTAATTTTAAACCAGGACGTACTTTACGAATGGCTAAATACAAGCTTTCTTGGGCAATGCGACTCAAACGCTTGTCTTTTGCTGACACTTCGCCGATTAAAAACATTTTTGAGCAATCACCATGATAACCGTCTTTGATGACAGTAATATCAAGGTTGATCATATCGCCATCTTTTAAGACGTATTCACAAGGGATGCCGTGGCACACGACTTCGTTAACCGAGGTACAAATAGACTTCGGAAATCCGTGGTAATTCAATGGTGCAGAAATAGCCCCTTGCTCTTCGGTATATTGAGCACAAATCTCATTTAATTCATTTGTGGTCACTCCAGCCTTAACATGTGGGGCCACTATTTCTAATACTTGCGCCGCTAATTTACCCGCTGCACGCATCTTTATTATTTCGTCTGCATTTTTGATCACAATACTCATGAAAACTCTCTATCCTTTGACGGTCAAAATAGGCATGTTTTATCCAAGGTTTTACGGCAGAAAGTTGTATTTACATGCCGTTTATGGTATAAAGCGCGCCGTTATGTGTAAAATCGTTGTTGTACGGTTCGAGTTAATATGATGTCAATCGCGGCTTTTTTAAGCTAGATATACATCTTGTTCGGCAAATCGTAAAATATTGCGGTCATTATACATGGCAATTAACTTAAATACTAAATCACACACGTATCGACACATTTTTCGGGGTGCTTTCTCATTCTTAACGGAAGTTAGAAAGTCGAGACATGGGATGCGTGGAGGTCTAACCCCTTACATTAAGGTATATACAATGACTACTGTTTCAATGCGCGACATGCTACAAGCTGGTGTTCACTTCGGTCACCAAACTCGTTACTGGAATCCTAAGATGAAGCCTTTCATCTTCGGCGCTCGTAATGGTGTACACATCATCAACCTTGAGCATACCGTGCCAATGTTCAACGAAGCTTTAGCTTTCATTAGCAACATTGCTTCTAAGAAAGGTAAAGTATTATTCGTAGGTACTAAGCGCGCTGCCGGCGAAGCTATCAAAGCATCTGCACTTTCTTGTGATCAGTACTATGTTGATCACCGTTGGTTAGGCGGCATGTTAACTAACTGGAAAACTGTTCGTCAGTCAATCAAGCGTCTTAAAGAGCTAGAAAGTCAGTCTGTAGACGGTACTTTCGACAAGTTAACTAAGAAAGAAGCGCTAATGCGTACTCGCGAATTAGACAAGTTAGAAAAGTCTTTAGGCGGAATCAAGAACATGGGCGGTTTACCTGACGTATTATTCGTTATCGGTGCTGACCATGAGCATATCGCTATTAAAGAAGCAAACAACCTAGGTATCCCAGTGGTTGCAGTTGTTGATACTAACTCTGCACCAGATGGTGTTAACTATGTCGTTCCAGGTAACGACGATGCGATGCGTGCTATCCGTTTGTACACTTCTACTGTTGCTGAAGCTGCTAATGCTGGCCGTGGTCAAGATTTAGCGGTACAAGCAGAGCAAGACGGTTTCGTAGAAGCTGTTTAATAAGGCGTGATGGTTTCCATCCCCCTTATTTGCCAATAAGATAATTGGTGAACAGGGGCCAATCGGCCCCTGTTTTATAAATGCAATATTAGTCGAATTAAATTAGAGGATTTAACAATGGCAATTACTGCTGCCCAAGTTAAAGAACTTCGTGACCGCACTGGCGCTGGCATGATGGACTGTAAGAATGCACTGACTGAAACTGACGGTGACATCGAACTAGCGATTGATAACATGCGTAAAAGCGGCGCCGCGAAGGCTGCTAAAAAATCAGGTAACATCGCTGCTGACGGTACAATTCTAATCAAGAATGGCGACGGTTTCGCTGCACTATTAGAAGTTAACTGCCAAACTGATTTCGTTGCAAAAGATTCAAACTTCCTAGCATTCGCTAACTCAGTGTTAGACGTTGCTGCTGCATCTAAAGTGACTATCGAAGACTTAAAAACACAGTTTGAAGAAACGCGTGTTGCGCTAGTAACTAAAATCGGTGAAAACATCAACGTTCGTCGCGTTGAGTATATCGAAGGTGCAAACCTAGCATCTTACCGTCACGGTGATCGTATTGGTGTTGTTGTAGCCGGCGAAGCTGATGAAGAAACGCTAAAGCACATCGCAATGCACGTTGCTGCTTCTAAGCCAGATTTCGTTAACCCTGAAGATGTTCCTGCTGAACTTGTAGCAAAAGAGCAAGCGCTTCAAATCGAAATCGCGATGAATGAAGGCAAGCCTGCTGAAATCGCTGAGAAGATGGTTTTCGGTCGTATGAAGAAGTTCACTGGTGAGATATCTCTTACTGGTCAAGCTTTCATCATGGAACCTAAGAAAACGGTTGGCGAAATTCTTAAATCGAAAGGCGCTAAAATAACCAATTTCGTTCGTTTAGAAGTGGGTGAAGGTATCGAGAAAAAAGCAGAAGATTTTGCTGCTGAAGTTGCTGCACAAATTGCAGCGACTAAAAAAGCGTAATCGCTTTTATCTAAATACCCTAAGACCGCAGCAACCGCTGCGGTTTTGTTATGATCAGGATGAAAATTATGAGCACCAATCCAAAACCGGCGTTTAGACGCATTCTGCTTAAATTAAGCGGTGAAGCATTAATGGGTGAGGAAGGCTTCGGCATTGACCCAAAAGTACTTGATCGTATGGCACAAGAAGTGAAAGAGCTTGTTGAACTTGGGATTCAAGTTGGTGTGGTTATTGGTGGTGGTAATCTATTTCGTGGCGAAGGCTTAGCAAAAGCAGGCATGAACCGCGTAGTGGGCGATCACATGGGTATGTTAGCAACCGTAATGAATGGCTTAGCCATGCGTGATGCCTTGCACCGTGCATATGTTAATGCCCGCCTTATGTCTGCTATCCCGCTCAAAGGTGTATGCGATGACTACACCTGGACAGAAGCGATTAGTTTATTAAAGTCTGGTCGAGTGGTGATTTTTGCCGCGGGTACCGGTAATCCATTTTGTACAACGGATTCTGCAGCATGTCTACGTGGTATTGAGATTGAAGCTGAAGTGGTACTAAAAGGTACTAAAGTAGATGGTGTATACTCTGCAGACCCGATGAAAAACCCTGAAGCGGTTAAATATGAAACGCTTACTTTTGCGGAAGTCCTTGAATCAGAATTAAAAGTAATGGATCTTGCTGCATTTACTATGGCGCGTGATCATAATATGCCTATTCTTGTCTTCAATATGAATAAGCCAGGTGCACTTCGCCGGGTGATTATGGGTGAACAAGAAGGTACGATTATTAGCAGTAAAAAACCTGCCTAATCACAGACACAAAAAATATTACATTATATAATTTAAATGTTTGAGCCGTTTTATTGCATGTGTCATTCTTAGGCTAATGCTCAGACACAGATGAATTTGTGACAAAAAGGAAATTATTGTGATTGATACTATAATGTTAGATGCGCGTGAGCGTATGAGTAAATGCGTTGAGTCTACTAAAAACCAAATGGCGAAAGTTCGCACCGGTCGTGCACACCCAAGTTTATTAGATTCTATTCAGGTTTCTTGCTATGGCTCTACGTCACCCCTTAATCAAGTGGCTAACGTGGGTGTAGAAGACTCTCGTACATTAACTGTAAACGTGTTCGATAGATCGATAGTTCAATCGGTAGAAAAAGCAATCATGAGCTCTGATTTGGGCTTAAACCCGATGACTGCCGGTGCAACGCTACGTATTCCGTTACCTTCGTTAACTGAAGAACGTCGTAAAGACTTCATCAAAGTGGTCCGTAACGAAGCAGAAAACGGCCGTATTGCTATTCGTAACGTGCGTCGTGATGCGATCAGTGAAGTCAAGAAGCTTGAAAAAGCCAAAGACTGTACTGAAGATGATGTTCGTCGTAGTGAAGATGAAGTGCAAAAGCACACTGATTCATCTATCAAAAATATTGATCAAATTCTAGCAACGAAAGAAAAAGAGTTGATGGAAGTATAATCTGTCAATTTAGACGCTAGAGTTAACACGCCGTGTAAGGGTATACTACACGGCGTTTGTTTTTATAAAGGATTGTCGTAGATGTCTTCTACAGTTGAGTTTGAATCAGACCCTAAAGCCGATTCGGAGTTAATGACTTCGCAATTGCTGCCAGGACAATTATCTGATGCGGTAAAACAATCTCTGCCTAAGCATGTTGCGATTATTATGGACGGCAATGGCCGCTGGGCACAACTGCAGGGTAAAGCGCGGGTTTTTGGTCATAAAGCGGGTGTTAAAGCGGTGCGTCGTGCGGTAAGTACTGCAAGTCAACTTGGTATTGAATCATTAACCTTGTTTGCATTTTCCAGTGAAAATTGGCGCCGACCAGATAAAGAAGTCAGTTTGTTAATGGAACTGTTTTTTACAGTGTTACAACGTGAATTAAAATTACTCGACAAAAACCAAGTTAAGCTCAATATTATTGGTGATATCAGCCGCTTTTCGCCTCGCTTACAAAAGCAAATTGCGTCGGCTCAAGACAAAACGGCTGCCAATACCGGTTTGATATTAAATGTGGCGGCGAACTATGGCGGACGTTGGGATATCTTGCAAGCAGCACAAAAATTAGCCGAAAAAGTTGAAAGTGGTGAAATCAGCAGCAGTCAGATGACTGAAGAAGCATTAAATGAACATTTGTGCATGCAAAGTCAGAGCGAAGTTGATTTAATGATCCGAACTGGCGGTGACTACCGCATTAGTAATTTTGTATTATGGCAGGCCGCCTATGCCGAGTTTGTGTTTACTGACACTCTATGGCCTGACTTTGATGAGCAAGCATTTCGAAATGCCATTGCCATTTTTGCCCGTCGGCAGCGCCGTTTTGGTTTGACCGGGAGTCAAATTGAAGAGATACGCGCAATATAAATCTTAAGAGGATTAGTTTTTTGCTAAAACAACGAATAATAACAGCATTGTGGTTAATCCCAATTGTACTCGGGGCAATATTTTTACTATCAGCAAATGTGTTTGCTTGGGTGTTAGTGCCAGTGTTTTTAATTGCAGCAAAAGAGTGGGGCAGTTTTATTGACCCAAGCTGTAATGTCACCCAGTGGTCTTTTACCGCGACACTCGGTCTTTTACTCATAGCGCTTAATTTAGCTGTACCCATTGATGTGTTGTGGTTTAAAGGGCAATTACACCCTATGTACCTTGCCATTATCACTATCGGGGTATTTTGGTGGATAGTCAGCAGCGTATTGGTGTTTAGTTTTCCTAAAAGTGCCAAAATATGGAAAGACAGCCCAATGCTGAAATCCATGTTTGGCCAGTTAACACTCATACCGTGTTTTGCCTCTTTGATCGCGCTTAAATCATTAAGCAGCAACGTTCACCCCTATTATGGTGGTGCATTAGTGTTTCTTGTCATGCTAGTGGTTTGGGCTACGGATACGGGGGCTTATTTTGCTGGCCGTAAGTTAGGTAAGCATAAATTGATGCCGAGTGTGAGCCCAGCTAAAACACTTGAGGGCTTAGTGGGTGGCTTAATTACCACTATGGTTGTGGTTGCGGGTATTATGTATGTCGCGCCAGAACAAGAGTTAGGCTTGCTCATTGTGGTCACGTTAGTCACTGCGCTGGCATCTGCTTTTGGCGATTTGTCTGAAAGCATGTTTAAACGTGCTGCTAACATTAAAGATTCAGGCTCTATTTTACCTGGTCACGGTGGTGTTTTGGATCGTATCGACAGTTTAACCGCAGCACTGCCAGTATTTACCTTTATCTATATCACCCTGTGGATGTAATACCAATGCAGAATATAGTGATTTTAGGGGCAACAGGCTCAATAGGTGCAAGCACTTTAAGCGTGATTGTAAATAACCCTACCGATTTTCATGTCCATGGATTAGTGGCCAATGCCAGTGTTAATAAAATGCTGGCCTTGTGCATAACCCATCAGCCTGAATATGCTCATATGGTGGCCGAGAGCGCCGCTATGCAGCTGAAAGCATTATTACCTAAAAACTGCATTACTCAAGTGACTACAGGGGCTGAGGCTCTGAACGCGTTAGTGACAGACAGCAGTACGGATACCGTTATGGCGGCCATTGTTGGCGCTGCTGGTTTAGTGCCGACATTTGATGCCGTTAAAGCGGGTAAACGCGTGTTGTTAGCCAACAAAGAAGCATTAGTGATGTCGGGTGAGTTATTTATGCACACGGCTAGAGCATCGGGAGCAACCGTTTTACCTGTCGACAGCGAGCATAATGCGATTTTTCAATGTTTACCGACTAACGTACAAGCCCAGTTAGGCTATTGCGATCTGACTGCCAATGGCATATCACATATTTTATTAACCGGTTCCGGTGGACCGTTTTTAAACACTGATTTAACCACCCTGAGTGCGATGACGCCTGCTCAGGCGTGTAATCACCCTAATTGGTCTATGGGACCTAAAATCTCTGTTGATTCAGCCACTATGATGAATAAAGGTTTAGAGTTTATCGAAGCCCGCTGGTTATTTAACACGCAGGCTGAACAACTCAAAGTGGTCATTCACCCGCAAAGCGTGATTCATTCAATGGTGCAGTACCGAGATGGCTCTGTTATTGCGCAAATGGGTAACCCCGATATGCGTACACCCATTGCTCATTCTATGAGCTATCCGCAAAGAATTGACGCTGGCGTTGAACCTTTAGACTTTTTCAAAGTCGGACAATTAAGCTTTTGTGAACCTGACTTCAGTCGTTTTCCCTGTTTGCGTTTAGCCATGCAAGCCTGTGAACAAGGGCAAGAAGCCACCACAGTATTAAATGCTGCTAACGAAGTTGCCGTTGATGCTTTCTTAAAGGGTCAGATCCGTTTTACTGATATTGCAACTATAAACGCACGTTGTTTAGACCAGGTACAACAAACTCGCTTAGCCAGTATTGACGATATTTTACAGTTAGATGCACAAACACGCACGACAGCAATGTCTGCCATTAAAGCACTTAATTAGTTCAGAGGAATAATGATAGATTTTTTTTGGAGCTTAGGTTCTTTCATTGTCGCTTTAGGTATTTTGATTACCGCACACGAATATGGCCACTTTTGGGTTGCCCGTCGCTGTGGTGTTAAAGTCGAGCGCTTCTCTATTGGTTTTGGCAAAGCGATTTGGCGCAAAGTGGGTAAAGATGGCACTGAATATGTTGTCGCCATGATCCCACTCGGTGGCTATGTCAAAATGCTCGATGAGCGCGTTGAAGAGGTGCCTGAACATCTACTTGATCAAGCGTTTAACCGTAAAACAGTGTGGCAACGTATTGCGATTGTGTCAGCGGGCCCCATTGCTAACTTTATTTTTGCTATTTTGGCCCTATATGTCATGTACCTTATTGGTACTCCGTCGATAAAGCCGGTCATTGACAGTACCAAGTTAGATAGCCCTGCCAGTGTTATTCGCTTGGTTGAGCCGCAACAGATTATGGCAGTATCAGGACGCAAGGTACGCACTTGGCAAGAGGTTAACTTAGCCTTAGTCGGTCATATTGGTGACGACAGTATTGAGTTAACCTTGGCGCCACTATCTGAATTATCAGGCATGGATATGCCGGCTCGCACCGTAAAACTTGATACCCGCCAATGGGTGTTTGATCCCGAAAAAGAATCTCCTATAACCTCATTAGGTTTGGGTATTTTTCGCCCTGGGATCGATCCAACCATTGCCGCTGTCAGTAAAAACAGTGCGGCAGAGCAAGCAGGTATTAAAGTTGGCGATAAATTGGTCAACATTAATGACACGCAATACAGCGATTGGAATACGTTTGTTGATGTGGTACAAAGCTCTGCTAACAAAAATATTAATATGACATTGATACGTCAAGGTGAACTCATCAATGTTAATGTTGTGCCAAAAGCACAACAAAATACTGACGGTGAGACTATCGGGATTGTTGGAATTAGCCCAACCCAAGACCCATGGCCTGATAATATGCGCTTTGAGCTTGAGTATGGCATAGTAGATTCGGTTATTGCTGCAGCTGACAAAACGTGGCAACTCGTTGTCGTCAGCTTTAAGATGATCGGGAAATTATTTACCGGCGATGTATCGGTGAAAAATCTTAGTGGTCCTATTTCGATTGCACAAGGCGCAGGCGCCAGTGCAAGTTACGGCTTAGTGTACTTTCTAGGTTTTATTGCGCTCATCAGCGTTAACTTAGGCATTATTAACTTAATGCCTCTGCCAGTGCTCGATGGTGGACACTTGCTGTATTACTTTATAGAAGTGATTACTGGTAAGCCTGTACCCGAAAAGGTGCAGGAAATAGGTTTCAGGTTTGGCGCAGCTATGCTGCTAATGTTGATGGGTGTAGCCTTATTCAACGATTTTGCCCGACTCTGAGCAAGGACAGACTAATAATTAGAAGTGCTCTATGAGATTTAATAAAATTTTTGCCTCGATGTTATTCGTCGGCGCGTCTTTTTCAGGGAATGGTTGGGCAGAGTCTTTCCAACCTTTTGAAGTGACCGACATCCAAGTAGAAGGTCTGCAACGAGTTGCTCTCGGTGCAGCACTATTGAGTTTACCTGTGAAAGTAGGTGACACGGTAGATGAAGTTAAATTACAGCAAGCGATTAAGAGCCTTTACGGTTCAACCAATTTTGAAAACATCAGTGTCAGTCATGAAGACGGTATACTTTTTGTCACGGTTAAAGAGCGTCCTACTATCAGTATTATCTCGTTTGAAGGTAATAAAGATATCAAAGACGAACAGTTACAAGAAAGTCTTGACGGTTCTGGTGTTAAAGCGGGCGAATCACTTGATAGAACCATGTTGTCAGGCATTGAAAAAGGCTTGCAAGATTTCTATTACGGTGTCGGTAAATACGGCGCCAAAGTTGAAGCGCAAATCATCAACTTACCCCGTAACCGTGTTGAGCTTAAATTTAAGTTTACCGAAGGTTTAGCGGCTGAAATTCGCCAAATTAACGTGGTAGGTAACACAGTGTTTTCTGACTCTGAGCTCATCAGCATGATTGAGCTTAAAGACTATGTGGCATGGTGGGATTTATTTGGTGAGCGTCGCTACCAAAAGCAAAAGCTACAAGCTGACTTAGAAACAATCAAAACCTATTACCATAATCAAGGCTATATTCGTTTTGAAGTCACCTCAACACAAGTGGCGATGACACCGGACCGTAAAGGTTTGTACATCACTATTAATGTGGATGAAGGCGAAACGTACAAGGTAAAAGAAGTTAACTTAATTGGTGACCTTATGGGCCGCGAAGCGTTAATGAAAGGTATTTTACCAATCAAAGCAGGCAATATGTACAACGGTGCCGATGTAACATTCACCGAAGAAATGTACAGCAAATATCTTGGCCGTTTTGGTTATGCTTATCCTGAAGTGAAAACCTATCCTGAAATTGATGATGAATCCAAAGAAGTGGTGCTCAACATCAATATCAAGCCAGGTAAGCGTGTTTATGTTCGCTCAATTAACTTTACCGGTAACACGGTAACCAAAGACGAAGTACTGCGTCGCGAATTACGTCAAATGGAAGGGGCGTGGTTGAATTCTGCTCAGATTGAGCAGTCTAAACTTCGCCTTAACCGTTTAGGTTATTTTGAAACCGTTGATGCCGAAACAATTCAAGTGCCAGGCAGTGACGATTTAGTCGATGTTGCCATCGCAGTAAAAGAGCAGCCATCAGGTTCGTTTAACGCCGGTGTGGGTTATGGTACTGAATCAGGTGTGAGCTTGCAGTTTGGGGTTGAACAAAATAACTTCCTTGGTACAGGTAACCAAGCGGGTATTAGTATCAATACTAATAAATACTCGCGCAGTGCTAACTTGTCTTTCACCAATCCATACTTTACTAAAGATGGTGTGAGTTTAGGCGGCAGTGTGTATTGGAACGAATTTGATGCCAACGAGGCTAACCTTGAGCGCTATAAGAATCAATCTTATGGTGTTGCATTAAACTCAGGATTTCCGATTAATGAATCCAACCGTTTAAACGGTGGTATTGGTTATCGTCATAATACTATTTCAGAAATATCGGCTTATGAACAAGCATTGCGTTTCTATAATGTGTATCGTGAAACGGATGATGCAAACTCAGACTTAAGCTTTGATAACTTTGAATTGAATGCCGGTTGGTATCGCAGCACACTTAACCGTGGTACGTTCCCGACAGACGGTTCATCGCAACGTTTAAGCGGTAAAATGACCGTGCCGGGTTCTGACTTACAGTACTTTAAAACGGATTTTGACACTAATTTCTACTTCCCGCTGACACCTCAACATGGGTTTGTATTTTTGGCTCGTGCCCGTTTAGGTTATGCAAACGGTTATGGTCAGTTTAACGACAACGATCAAATCTTACCGTTCTGGGAAAACTATTACTCTGGTGGTAGCAGCTCGTTACGTGGCTTTAAGTCGAACTCAGTCGGTCCACGTTCGTTCTATGCATACCGTGGTAGTGAGCCATGTTCTCCGGACATTGCTGGTGATGGTTGTAGTATAGCTTCGCCTGGTGACCCAACTAAGGTTCAGGTGAGTTCTGGTCGTTCAATTGGTGGTAATGCGATTGCGACAGCCAGCTTTGAAATGATCGTGCCGACGCCATTCCTCGATGAAGCGTACACTAACTCAGTGCGGACCAGTTTCTTCGTCGATGCCGGTAACGTATGGGATACCGAGTTCGATTATGATTCGTATCGCACTCTGCCAGCAGATCAGTTTATTAAGTTAGAAGATTATAGTGATCCTGAGCGCATACGTGCCTCGTGGGGTATGAGCGTACAGTGGTTATCGCCAATGGGTCCTATGGTATTCAGTTTAGCTTGGCCACTCAAAGAGTATGAAGATGATGAGACAGAGATTTTCTCATTCAATATTGGCAAAACGTTCTAAAACAAATACACTCGGCATGTTTTGCTGATAACGACAATTTTAACAAGGAGTCTACTTTGAAAAAGATGGTAAATCGCGCATTAATTACATTGGCATTATTTGCTACCCCTATGCTAGCCCAAGCGGAAAAACTCGCGGTGGTTGATATGGGTGAGGTGTTTGAACAGCTGCCACAGCGCGAACAAATTTCTAAATCATTAAAAGCTGAGTTTGGTGATCGTGTTGCTGAAGTCCAAAAAATGCAGGAGGAAATGCGTTCTTTGGTCGAAAAGCAACAACGTGACGGCGCCTTAATGAGCGACACACAAAAGACTGATTTAGTCCGTAAAATGGAATCATTAAAATCTGAATTCCAATTAAAAGGCAAAGCATTAGACGAAGACATGCGTCGTCGTCAAGGTGAAGAGCAAAACAAGCTATTAGTTCTAGTTCAAAAAGCCATTAATACCATTGCTGGTAAAGAAAAATACGACATGGTGCTGCAACGTGGCGCAGTTATTTTTGTTAAGCCAGAAGCTGACATTAGCAGCAAAGTGGTAGAAGCCTTAAGCAAAGGCAAATAATAAGTATGCAGAAAGTGACTTTAAAAGAGCTTAGCCAATTATTGGGCGCAACGGTTAAAGGTGATGGATCACTGGAAATTACTAGTGTAGCCACCCTTGAACATGCAATCCAAGGTCAACTCTCTTTTTTAGCCAATAGTAAATACCGTGCAAAGCTTGAGGCAACTCAAGCTAGCGCGGTGTTGCTAAGCGAAAAAGAAGCAAGCCGTTATCATGGTAATGCCCTTATTGTCAGTGACCCTTACGTGGGGTTTGCCCGTGTGGCGCAATTACTTGATACGACACCTAAAGCGGCATTAGGTATACACCCTTCGGCACAAATAGACTCGTCAGCCATTTTAGGTGACGGTGTGGCTATTGGTGCAAATGCGGTGATTGGTGCCAATGTTATTTTGGGTGAAAATGTTCAGATTGGTCCAGGTTGTGTCGTAGGTGAAGCCAGTATTATTGGTTCAGATTCACGCCTTTGGGCGAATGTTACCGTTTATCATAATGTACATATTGGCCACAATTGCATCATTCATTCCGGTTCTGTTATTGGTTCGGATGGATTTGGGTATGCAAATGAGCACGGTAATTGGATTAAAATCCCCCAAACAGGTGGCGTGCGCATTGGTAATTATGTCGAAATAGGTGCATGCACCAGTGTTGATCGTGGCGCGCTGTCGCACACCGAGATACACGATGGTGTGATCATCGACAATCAAATTCAAATTGCCCATAATGTCATCATTGGGCAAAACACCGCAATTGCAGGTGGGTCTATAATTGCAGGGAGTTCTACCATAGGTAAATACTGCATTATTGGTGGTGGTAGTGCTGTTGCTGGACATCTTAGTATCGCTGACGGTGTCCATGTTAGCGGAGGAACCAATGTGACTAGCATTATTCGCGATAAAGGTGTGTATTCGTCCGCGACTGTCGCAATGGAAAACAAACTGTGGCGTCGGAACACGGTGCGCTTTCGTCAATTAGATGAACTATTTAACCGCGTGAAAACCCTCGAAAAAAGTGCTAAGGGCACAGAATAATTGTAATTCTGCCTTATTAAAGGAATGTAGTGTGTCAAATCAATTAAACACCATGGATATTAAAGAGATCCTTAAATATCTACCTCATAGATATCCATTTTTGTTGATTGATCGTGTATTGGATTTTACCGTGGGTGAGCAATTACATGCGATTAAGAATGTCACGATTAATGAGCCATTTTTTCAGGGACATTTCCCTATACAACCCGTTATGCCAGGTGTGCTTATTTTAGAAGCCATGGCACAAGCAACGGGTTTACTTGCTTTTAAAACCATGAGCACTGAGCCGTCGCCAGAAGTATTGTATTATTTTGCCGGTATTGATAAAGCGCGTTTTAAACGTGTTGTTGAGCCGGGTGATCAAATACATTTTCACGTTAAAATGATTAAAGAGCGTCGTGGTATTGGTGTGTTTATTGGTCAAGCCTTGGTTGATGGTGAACTGGTTTGTTCAGCTGAAATTATGTGCGCACGCAGAGAGATTAAAAAGTGATAGATAAATTAGCATTTGTTCACCCAACAGCCAAAATTGGTAACAATGTCACTATTGGTCCTTGGACCTATATTGGTGAGAATGTTGAAATCGGCGACGACACATGGATAAATTCGCATGTTGTGGTTAAGGGGCCAACGGTTATCGGTAAAGGTAATCGTATTTTTCAATTCGCTTCGGTTGGCGAAGAGTGTCAAGACAAAAAGTACGCCGGCGAACAAACGCGCTTAATTATCGGTGACAATAACATTATTCGTGAGTCGGTCACTATTCACCGTGGTACCACCCAAGACAAGGGTGAAACCCGCATAGGGTCTAATAACCTGTTAATGGCGTATGTACATATTGCCCATGACTGTGTTGTTGGTGATAACGTTATTATGGCTAATAATGCGTCAATTGCGGGTCATGTGCACGTTGGCGATTGGGTTATTTTGGGCGGCATGACCGGTGTGCACCAGTTTGTACATATCGGTGACCATGCTTTTACCGCTGGAGCGTCACTTATTTTACAAGACGTACCGCCATTTGTGATGGCAGCGGGTTCCCCTGCTGTACCTCGTGGATTAAATTTAGAAGGCCTAAAACGCCGTGGTTTTACCAAAGAAAGCCAGCGGGCAATCTTTAATGCGTATAAAGCAGTATTTCGTAAGAGCTTAACCATTGAAGAAGCCAATGCCGAATTGGCTGAGTCTGCTGAAAAGGACGTAAATGTAAAAGCGTTCGTGGATTTTGTAAATCACTCCGCTCGCGGCATCATTCGATAGACGGAAACGATGACCAACTCTTCCCCAAAAGTATTTGCCATTGTCGCCGGAGAACTCTCCGGCGATATTTTAGGTGCCGGTTTAGTTCATTCACTCAAGCAACGCTATCCTGATGCGCGTTTTATTGGCATTGGTGGCCCTCGTATGCAAGCTCTTGGGTTTGAAAGTCTATTCCCAATGGAAGAACTGTCGATCATGGGCTTAGTCGAAGTGTTATCACATTTACCTCGACTGCTTCATATTCGCTCAAGTCTCGTGAAACACATTACGGAATTAGCGCCAGACTGTTTTATTGGTATTGATGCGCCCGATTTTAATATTGGCCTAGAGCTTAAATTAAAAGCCAAAGGGATTAAAACCGTGCATTATGTCAGCCCGTCAGTGTGGGCTTGGCGTCCAAAACGGATATTTAAAATTGCCAAAGCCACTCATATGGTGTTGTCGTTATTGCCGTTTGAAAAGGCCTTTTATGACAAGCATCAAGTGCCTTGTACCTTTGTTGGCCATACACTTGCGGACGATATTCCGATGCACAGTGATAAGCTGGCCGCACGGCAGCTATTAGGATTGGATCCCAATGCTGAATACTTGGCGGTATTGCCAGGATCCAGAGGCGGTGAGCTAAAGCAATTAGCTGAACCGTTTGTCAAAGCCGCTCAGCTCGTTAAACAAGCCTATCCAGACATCAAATTTGTCACTCCAGTAGTTAATGATGCTCGCCGGCAACAATTTATTGCTGCGCTTGCGCAGTTTGCTCCCGATTTAGAAGTCACCATTATTGAAGGTCAATCTCGTGAGGTGATGGCTGCCGCTGATTGTATTTTATTGGCCTCTGGCACTGCGACTCTAGAGGCTATGCTCGTTAAACGCCCAATGGTGGTGGCTTATCGTGTAAGCCCCATTACCTACGCGATTGGCATCCGTATGATGAGTATCACCAACTATTCGCTGCCCAACTTATTGGCAAACGAAACGATAGTACCAGAATGTATGCAAGCTAATTGCCAGCCGCAGTTGATTGCAGATGAGGTGATCAAGCAACTCAACCAAGATTTTACGCCACTTAATACAAAGTTCGAACAGATGCATCAATTACTTAAGTGTAACGCCAGCGAGCGAGCTGCCGATGCCGTGGTGGCATTATTGCAAACGCAGTAACCTGACTAGGATAAGTTAATATGTTGACATTACCGGTTGTGATAAAAAATATTACCCCTGAACAAGTGGCCATCATTTCACAAGGGCTGGTTGCCGGTGTTGACGAAGTTGGACGTGGTCCATTGGTTGGCGATGTGGTAACGGCTGCTGTGATCTTAGATCCGAGTAACCCCATTGTTGGACTCAATGATTCAAAAAAACTGAGTGAGAAACGCCGTAATGCTTTATATCAAGTGATTATGGAAAACGCATTATGTGTCAGTGTCGGCCGTGCAAGCCCTGTTGAAATTGATCAGTTAAATATTTTACATGCCACCATGCTGGCAATGCAGCGCGCCGTTGCTGGCTTAAGCCTTCAACCAGAACGAGTATTAGTCGATGGTAATCGTGTGCCCGATTTTGGTATAGCCAGTCATGCAATCATAAAAGGTGACGGATTAGTGGCCGCCATCAGTGCAGCATCCATTATTGCCAAAGTCACTCGTGATGCAGAGATGGACACCTTAGACAGTCAGCACCCACAGTATGGTTTTGCTAAGCATAAAGGTTATCCGACCAAAGCGCACTTTGAAGCATTAGCCTTGTATGGCGTGTTAGCGGAACATCGTAAGAGTTTTAAACCTGTCGCCCAGCGCATTTTGCTTCAGGATACATTTTGATAATACCCAGATTAACCGACTAAATCGTTGGAGAAAGTCGCTTAGTTTGGTAGTCTAAATCCCGCTTTTTCGTGTTATTACATTCATCTTTTTCGAAGAAAATTAATCTATGTCCGATCCTCGTTTTGTTCATTTGCGCGTCCACAGTGATTATTCAATGTCAGATGGCGTTGCCAAAGTGAAACCGATTATTGCTGCTGCTGAAAATCAGGGTATGGCAGCGATAGCGTTAACCGATCAAAACAACTTTTGTGGTTTGGTAAAGTTCTACAGTGCTTGTCATGGCGCTGGTGTTAAACCTATTATTGGTGCCGACTTTTGGGTGCAAACCCCAGGTTTTGAAAAAGAATTTTGTGCCTTAACCATTATCGCGATGAACAATGAAGGCTACCAAAATCTGACGCAATTGATCAGTGAGGCCTATCTTCGCGGTCATGTCCAAAATCGAGTGGTGATAGACCAAGACTGGCTGATTAAATTTAACACTGGCTTGATTATTATCTCGGGTGCCAGAGATGGCGACGTGGGTAAGGCATTATTAAAAGGCAATCAAAACCAAGTTGACTCATTAATTGAATTTTATCAGCAGCATTTTGAAGACCGTTATTATATCGAGCTTATCCGCACAGGCCGTGCAGATGAAGAACGCTATTTACACATGGCGGTTGGGTTAGCATCATCAAAAGGCTTACCTGTTGTCGCCACCAACCAAGTGGTTTTTTTAAAGCAAGACGATTTTGAGGCCCATGAAATTCGGGTGGCTATTCATGATGGTTTTACCTTAGTCGATCCACGCCGTCCCAAAACCTATAGCGATCAACAATACCTGCGAACCGAAGATGAGATGATCGCGCTGTTTGCCGATATTCCGTCGGCGATCCAAAATAGCGTTGAAATTGCCAAACGCTGCAATGTCACCATTCTATTAAACGAATATTTTCTGCCCAATTTCCCTACGGGTGACTTATCCATCGAAGATTTTTTGGTTAATGTGTCACAAAAAGGCCTAGAAGAGCGTCTCGAATTTTTATTTGCTGATCCACTCGTTCGCGCCGAAAACCGTGGCGGGTATGATGAACGTCTCGAAATTGAGCTGAAAGTGATTAACCAAATGGGTTTTCCTGGTTACTTCCTTATTGTGATGGAGTTTATTCAATGGGGCAAAGACAATGACATTCCGGTTGGACCTGGTCGTGGTTCTGGAGCCGGATCGTTAGTGGCTTATGCACTAAAGATTACTGACTTAGATCCACTGGAATACGACTTACTGTTCGAGCGTTTCTTGAACCCTGAACGAGTCTCGATGCCCGATTTTGACGTCGACTTTTGTATGGATCGTCGTGACGAAGTCATTGACCACGTTGCCGAGTTATACGGTCGAGAAGCGGTATCGCAGATTATTACGTTTGGTACTATGGCGGCCAAAGCGGTTGTTCGAGATGTTGGCCGCGTGTTAGGTCATCCATACGGTTTTGTTGAACGTCTAACCAAAATGATCCCTGCAGAACCTGGAATGACACTGGCTAAAGCCTTTGAAGTCGAGCCATCGCTTCCTGAAGCCTATGATGGTGATGAAGATGTAAAAGAGCTTATCGACATGTGTCGTCGCTTAGAAGGGGTGACTCGTAACGCCGGTAAGCATGCGGGCGGGGTGGTTATTGCCCCCACTCGAATTACTGATTTCGCACCATTATATTGCGATGCCGAAGGCTTAAACCCGGTGACTCAATTTGATAAAAACGATGTAGAAACGGCCGGTCTGGTTAAGTTCGATTTCTTGGGGCTGCGTACCCTAACGATTATCGACTGGGCACTCAAAATGGTTAACCGAGTGCAAAAGCAAAAAGGCCTCGATAATATCCGTATCGACGCGATCCCATTGGATGATCCTGCCTGTTTTAAACTGTTACAGCGTTACGAAACAACGGCCGTGTTCCAGCTGGAATCTCGCGGCATGAAAGACTTGATTAAGCGTCTGAAACCCGACTGTTTTGAGGATATGATTGCACTGGTGGCTTTGTTCCGCCCAGGGCCTCTTCAGTCAGGCATGGTAGATAACTTTATCGAACGTAAGCATGGACGTGAGGAAGTCTCATACCCAGATGCCGATTATCAGCATGAGTCTTTAAAAGAGCTGCTAGCACCGACTTACGGTATTATTTTGTACCAAGAGCAGGTGATGCAGATTGCTCAGGTATTGTCGGGTTATACCTTGGGCGGCGCGGATATGCTGCGTCGTGCAATGGGTAAGAAAAAACCTGAAGAAATGGCCAAGCAACGTGGCACATTTAAAGAAGGGGCCATTAATAACGGCATAGACGGCGACCTGTCGATGAAAATCTTCGACTTGGTAGAAAAATTTGCTGGCTACGGTTTTAACAAATCTCACTCTGCCGCTTATGCGTTAGTCTCCTATCAAACCTTGTGGCTTAAAACCCATTATCCCGCTCAATTTATGGCAGCGGTAATGTCTGCCGACATGGACAATACCGACAAAATTGTCACCTTAGTGGATGAATGTGAGCGAATGGGCTTGCCGTTAATTCCACCCGATGTGAACAAAGGCTTATTTAAGTTTACCGTTGATGATGATCTGAATATTGTTTACGGTATTGGCGCGATTAAAGGGGTTGGTGAAGGCCCAGTAGACTCTATTTTAGAAGCCCGTAAAAGTGGACCGTTCATCGATCTTTTTGATTTTTGTGCTCGAATTGATTTGAAAAAACTCAATAAGCGAGTGATTGAAAAACTGATCTTTGCGGGGGCATTAGACCACCTTGGCCCACATCGCGCATCAATGATGGCGACCTTGCCACAAGCCATCAGCGCCGCGGCGCAACATGCCAAAGCCGAAGCCATTGGCCAGAATGACATGTTCGGTTTATTGAATAGCGAACCTGAAGACAGCAAACAAAACTTTGTTGAGTGCACGCCTTGGCCTGATAAAATTTGGCTTGATGGTGAGCGCGAAACATTAGGCTTGTACCTAACGGGTCACCCGATAAATCAATATTTAAAAGAGCTTAAGCAATACACCAGCGGCCGCTTAAAAGATATTCACCCAACAGAGCGCGGTAAAACCGTTAAAGTGGCAGGGTTAGTGGTCGCTACGCGGGTGTTGCTCACTAAGCGGGGGTCTAAAATGGGTCTGGTCACCTTAGATGATAAAAGTGCCCGCTTAGAAGTGATGTTATTTACCGAGCCGTTTGAAAAATTTGGCCAGCTGATTGAAAAAGATCGTATTTTAATTTGTGAAGGCGATGTCAGTTTCGATGACTTCTCTGGTGGCAATCGCATGAATGCCCGTAACATTATCGAAATCGGCGAAGCACGCAGTCATTTTGCTAAAGCTGTTGAAATCAAGGTTGACGCATCGCAAGTGACATCTGAATGGCTAGAAACCTTTGAGCAAACCTTAACCCCTTGGCGAAATGGCGTGGTGCCTGTGACTATTGATTATGCGCAACCCCAAGCCAGCGGTAAAATTACCTTAGGTGATGAATGGCGAGTCAATCCCAGTGACGAGTTGATATTAGCGCTTGAAAGTATGCTCGGCTCGACTAATGTTAAAATCGTATTTAACTAGGCGCATACCATGACCGTAAAATCCTCGGCCTCAGAACCAATGACGGTAGAACAATTGCTCCATTTACTTGAACAAGCGTTAATGCCGCTTGTTCACGTGACAGCATCGCAACATGAACATACGCCTAAGGTCGTGTTGGCTTACAGTGGTGGGGTTGATTCTGAAGTATTAGCGTATGGACTCAGTGCGTTTGCGCAAAAATACCCGCACATAGCCTGCTTACTTATTCATGTGCATCATGGACTCAGCGCCAATGCAGACACTTGGGTACAACACTGTATAACGCGAGCAGGGCATTACCAATTACCGCTGCAAATTGAGCGAGTCAAGGTTGATAAAGGCCCAAGACAAAGCTTAGAAGCACAAGCACGCGAGGCCCGTTACCACGCTTTTGACCGCTACCTCAATCCGGGTGATATTTTACTGACCGCCCATCACCAAGACGATCAACTCGAAACCCTATTATTGGCGTTAAAACGCGGCCAAGGGCCAAAAGGGTTGGCGGCAATGGGCGCGATACAAGCATACCAACAAGCTTGGTTAGTCAGACCGTTATTAGAGATCAGCCGTGATCAAATAGAGCAATTTGCACTTCAATACCGTTTAATCCATATCGAAGATGAAAGTAATCAAGACGACAGCTATGATCGTAACTTTTTACGACTCGATATTATTCCACGCTTAAAGCAGCGCTGGCCCAGTATTGCAGCTACTGCAGCCAGAAGTGCGGCATTATGTGCTGAGCAGCAAGGTGTTATAGATGATGAAGTGAGTCATCGCTTACCCGACTGGCTAATAGTGCCAAGCGATACAAATGCACTAATGACCGAATCAACTGGGTTTAAGCTCACTGGGTTTGGTCAATTAAGTGGCGCATGGCAAGCATTACTGTTTCGCGGTTATCTCATCCATTGTGGCGTCAGTTTACCTTCGCAAGCGCAATTACAGCAGATACTGTCACAACTGCTAGCGGCAAAAGATGATGCCAATATGTCGATCCAATGGGGCGACTATCAAGTTAAACGGTTTGCAGGCGTGGCATACGCGCTTAACAATAGTGAGCTTGAACCATTAGCGTCCACCCAACTCAGCGCTGATTTTAATAGCCTATTAAATGGCGATGTGGCCGATATGCTGATGGATGTCTGCCAGCATCAATATCATTTAACCCAACAAACAAGGGTTGATAAGCCTTTATTAGTTTTGCCGCCAACGAATAGCAAAGTGACCCTTCGCTACGGCGGCGTCGGCTCTATTAAGTGCCAGCCGCAATTTGCCTCGTCACAACGTCAAAAACCGCGTGAGTTAAAAAAGCTATGGCAAGAATGCAATATTCCACCTTGGCGACGCCAACAAATCCCACTGATTTTTTATGATGAAGTGTTAGTCGCCGCCATCGGCTTATGGATAGATAAACGTTATGTAGCGCAAACCGGTGAACAAGGTATTAGTTTTTTGATAAAAAGCGCTAAAAAACGATAAAGAGCGATAAAACCAGATAACGGCGATGAAAAGCGATAACAAGAGGTAAAGGCTATAACAACGGCTAGGCGCTAGAGCGCTTCGCTGCTAGAAACTATAAAAGCGATAGCCCGAGGTAAAGGCGGTAAAGACTGTTTGTCATAGTCAATTTTACTGTAGGACGCAGTCCACCCTAACTACTAGGTTCTTAGCCATTGCTCGTTATCGCTTGCCATCTCTTTCCATGGCTTGCCACCGCCTACCATCCCTCGAGCCATCAGTTTGCCGTTAAGCTTTTATAGCAGCGCAGCGCTCTAGCAGGACGCAGTCCGCTCTAGCTTCTAGGTTCTTAGCCGCCGTTTCCATGAGCGCAGCGTTCGCCTGCCGCCTACCATCACCTATTTGCCGTTAAGCTTTTATAGCAGTGCAGCGTTCTAGCAGGACGCAGTCCGCCCTAGCTTCTAGGCGCTTAGTCGCTCTTATCGCCAGCCATCGCTTGTTACCGCCTGTCATCTCTTGTTACCAACTGTTTGACGTTGTTTCATTTTTCCATCAGCGCAGCGTGCTTTTTTGCTGCTACAATGATTTTTCTCAATACTCAACAGGGGACGTTGTCCGTGAATACTTTTCGTTTATTGGCCGTGTTTGGTGTTTTTTTGTTGCCAAGCGTGAATGCTGCGCCATTTCAATTTGATCAAAAAACCTATCGTCAAGATGTGCAAACCCTCGCCAGCGATAAATTTGAAGGTCGTGGGCCCTTGTCACATGGTGAGAAGCTGACGGTGGAGTATGTAGAACATGCATACAAGGCCATGGGGCTTAAGCCGGGCTTTGGTGATAGTTACCGTCAAGCTGTGCCGATGGCAAAAATTACTGCTGACCAAACCATGCAGCTTAACATTGGTGAGTTGGTTTTTAATAATGGCACTGATTTCACCGCGCGCACTGAGCAAGTTTTGCCTCAAGTTGTGTTAGATAATAGCGACGTGGTGTTTGTTGGTTACGGCATTAATGCCCCTGAATATCAGTGGAATGATTACGCTAACATTGATGTAAAAGGCAAAACCGTCATTGTGCTAGTGAATGATCCTGGTTTTGCTACGCAAGATCCTGACATTTTTAAAGGTAATGCCATGACCTATTATGGTCGTTGGACTTACAAATACGAAGAAGCGGCAAGGCAGGGGGCTAAAGCGGTATTTATTGTCCACGAAACTGCACCCGCCGCTTACGGTTGGAATGTGGTCGAAAACAGCAATACCAATACCAAGTTCACATTAGTCGATAATAATAAAAATCAATCACATATTGGCGTGATGGGTTGGGTTCAACATAATGTAGCCCAAAAAGTGTTTAACGCCGCGGGGCTTGATTTTGATAAGCTAAAACTGACTGCAGCCAAAGCTGGATTTAAGTCTATTCCGCTCAAGCTTAACGCTAATTTAGCGGTAAAAAATACTATCGAATTAGCCACATCCTATAACGTAGCAGGGCTATTACCTGGCACCAGCCAAGCCGATGAATGGTTGGTGATGCATGCGCATTGGGATCACTTGGGTAAAACAGTTCAAGATGGCCAGACTCGCATTTATAACGGTGCGGTCGACAATGCCTCTGGTGTAGCAGGCGTGTTACAACTTGCTCGTCATTTTAAAGAGCAAAGCAAAGCGCCAAAACGGTCTATTTTATTTGCTGCGTTTACCGCCGAAGAAACCGGTCTTATTGGCGCGCAATACTTTGCTGCCAATCCGCCGGTGCCAACTAAGCAATTAGTGGCGTTTTTAAACATTGATGGCATGAATGTCGGTAAAGGTGTGGATTATATTTTGCGCTATGGCCAAGGCGTATCGCAGTTAGAAACCTATTTAGATAATGCTGCCAAAGCACAAGGTCGCACGGTTAAAGCCGATCCTCGGCCGCAAAATGGCTTGATGTTTCGTTCAGATCACTTCGCCTTAGCTCAGCAGGGTGTGCCTGGGTTGATGTTTATGAGTTTAGGCGATACCGATCCAGATTATATTGCCCATAAATACCATCAAGCTGCTGACGACTATGATGCCAATTGGGATCTGGGTGGGGTTGAGCAAGACTTAGCCTTAATAAGTGATATTATTGCACAGCTAGCCAATAACAATGACTGGCCAAAATGGCTCGAAGAGTCAGACTTTAAAAAACGTCGCGCTCAAGACGGTAAATAGTCGCAATATTATTTGATAAAAAGAGGAGGCGAAAGCCTCCTTTTTTGAGTCATTAAATCTATTATTTGAACAGTCCAAAGCGTCAGTTAATGATGCTATAGGACAATAAATTTAGAGCATTTTATCTCTTGTCTTTGGACTCCAAGGTGTTAGCTCTAAAGCGCTTTAAATGACGATTTGCATTAGCCAAAGCATGCCAATCTGGTCGTTACTAACGCGGTCAGTAACAGCAGGGGAAATGTCGTTATTTTCTGTCAATATGGCGAAAATGAGGTTTTTTTGCTGTCAGATTAAGGGCGAAAAATACAGTTTACACTGCCCCCACTGCTCAGCCCCCACTTATCCTGAATAATAACTCCCCCCTAAATGACATCCTCAGCTCTCGATTTGGTTTTTGCTTCTATAGCTGAACCACGTACGGTGATTTCTAATAAACGGTCTGTACCTTTACACCTTTTAGCTAATGGTAATAATTGAGATTTAAAATCATTATTATCAATTAAGTTCTCCATCGCACTTAACGAGATTTCATACTCACCACAGTTTTCATTTGAGCATAAATAATGCCGTTTGTTTTCATGGTCCGTTTTCATGTAATTTGAATCCGAATGACAAAGGTAACAACTGTCAGAAAATTGATTATTATTCACAAATTATCCTTAGGTATAACGTTGTAGTATTTGTGCTGTTTGCAAGGCACAAATCGCTTGTTGGACTTGACCGACGCCTAGTCTAAATTAATGGGTCTGCTTTATGGCTTATGCAATGGGAAACTGGCGTTTTTTGATGCTGGATCTGGGCTACAGAACAGATTTGGATCAATAGATATCGTGTAGTGGGTCGGTTTTTCATTGAAATTCCTTTTCATCATATATTGCTATCATACATCTTTGAGTCTAGCGGATCCAATGAGGGGTAAATTCTATTGAAGCTTCTTTTGGCTATACGCCACGGCTTAGTTTATCAGATTATTGAACTAAGCCCGATAAAGTCGACCACTTAAGTTATTGTTAACATCGTCATTAACTAAATATGTTATTGATTTAATTGTATTATTTTTTAATGTATTTGCATTTTATCTGTTGTGGCAAGTCAAAGCCATCTTAAATATTATCAATACATTCACGATTAGTTGGTTTGGATAATCTCGATAAATGGTATTTACCGCTCATTTTACAACATTTCATGCCCCCGTATGCTCTAAGACTTTCAGGCTTTATAATAAGATAAGCCAAAGCCGTCTAAATTTGCAGTCAAATGCTGGATTAATCCCTATGGCGACCTTTTCGCTATGATTGTGAATATGGCTTTGAAAAATGTAGCCGGGCGACTTATCGTGGCTAATTTTTTTATCAAGAGTAAAGAGGGAACTGGCGTTAGTTTCCTCTTGGTCTGGTGTGGGCGAAGTGCCATGCCGTTAGTGGCCGCAGGCTATAAATCACAGCGCTAGGATGCGGACTTCACCACTAAACACGACACTTGTTTCTGTTTGCCATACTGCATCACCTGCGCCAGCTCAGATTGACTAATCGGTACATAAGCCGCATTAATGGCGTCTTTTTGCGCTTCAACAAACGGGTCATGGATAAACATAAACTGCTCGTTATAGCCGCTCAATACCACCCAGTGAGGGCCTTTTTCACCATTGAATCGATAAGTACTTATCATTAATAACACCCCATAGCCGCTGTCTATCCAGTGGCGAAGTTGTGCCAGTGTCGGCGATGCGTCATGTATTTCAATGTCTTGCTCTGACAATTGCTGACAAAAGTCGTCATGCACAATGGTGATAACGGCTTTTTTATTACTGTCACGAACACTATCAATAAACGGTACCGACGTTGATTGGCTGTACATCTCAATCTGTAATCCGCGTTTAATGGCCGCCAAGGCTAAACCATGAACACTGCAACCGCCATGACCGCTGGTCATGAAAATAGTCGTGGCTTCGCGCCAGATGCTCAGCTCATCAACTCGACTAGGGAGATATTGTGGCTTTACGGCACTCATGGCCATCATTAAACAAGCCGCGCCACAAGTAAATGGCGTGGTTTGTACGTACAAAGGAATTTTGATAACTTTGCTTGGCCCTGGTGGGTCTAAGCGTTTGTGCATGCGCACACCATCAGCTAAGTCGTCATAATAATGCACTAAGGTTTTTAGCACCTTATAGCCCATTTTCAGATAAAGATTTTTGGCCGCTATATTGTCGTTTCGCACTTCTAGGCGTAATGTAATGAAGCCTCGCTCGATGACAGTGTGTTCACATTGTGTGACCAGCTCAAAGGCAATGTTGCGGCCTCTAAACTCGGCAGTAACGGCAATAGAATAAAGTCGAGCTAGTCGCGTGCCACGATGAAACAACACTAGTGCATAGCCTGCAAGTGTGCCGTCTATGTCGGCCACTAATAAGCTGTCTAGTGGCGAATTAACAAAGCGTTTCATCTGCCGAGAACTGATTTTATCGCCGCTAAAAGCATTGTGTTCGATATGGTTAAGTTGGGGTAAATCGCTGGGGACAGCTTGACGAAGCAGCATGAGTCGGCTCGAGTTGGCAAACATGATAGTGGGTTAATTTTCGCGCTAAACCGCACAAGAGGCAATAGATATTTATGGCTCAGTTTTTAATTGTCACCGACGATGTTAATGATTGGCGTCCCTATTTACCCAGTGACAATATGGTCACGGTTCATGATTATTTAGAAATGGGGGCATTTTCAGATAAGAGTGCCATGCAAGTGATTAACTTGTGCCGCAGTTATGATTATTTAAGCACGGGTTATTACTGCTCGCTAATGGCTGAAGCTCGTGGTCACAGAGTGATCCCTAGGGTAATGACCATTAATGATTTATCTCAGGACCGTTTTTTTAGTTTACCGCAAGTCGGTTTAGATAAACTGTCAGATACGCTGAACGAAATCACCATGAAGCTGTATTTTGGTTATTGCGATAATCCGTCACTTGATAAGCTTGCCCGTAAAATTTTTGAACGTTTTACCGTTCCCGTATTACAAGTACGTTTATTAAAAATGGCGGGTAAATGGCAAGTGGATGCGATTGAGCCTGCTGCATTTCAAGATTTAACCGAGCCCGAACAAGATTTATTTGCTAAGTACCTCGAAGTGTTTTCACAAAAAGTGTGGCGTTTACCGAAACCGTCAAAGCGCTATCGTTACGAAATTGCCATGTTGGTGGATGAACATGAGAAAATGCCGCCATCAGATAAAGCGGCACTGAAACTATTTACTAAGTCGGCTAATCGTATTGGTATGGATTTAGTCCAAATTAGTTCTCATGATCTCGCTCGGCTAAGCGAGTTTGATGGCTTATTTATCCGCTCAACCACTAATATCAGTAATTTTACATACCGGTTTGCTAAGGCGGCAGAGCAGCTCGGGCTAGTGGTAATGGACGACCCTGAATCCATTATGAAGTGTACTAATAAGGTGTTTTTAACTGAGCTATTAAACAAACATAAAGTGCCTGTACCCAAAAGTTTAATCTTTAAAGCATCAGATAAAAACTGGGCAGAAAATGTCATTAGCACCATAGGATTGCCTATTGTGCTTAAAGTACCCGATGGCGCATTTTCGCTCGGGGTGGTTAAAGTTAACGACCGTGAAACCTTGCTTGAACAAGCAGCGATAATCTTTGAGCACAGTGCGCTAATTTTAGCGCAAGCGTTTATGCCAACCGATTATGATTGGCGGATTGGGGTGTTAAATCGTCAACCTATTTACGCCTGTCGTTATTTTATGAGCCGCGGTCATTGGCAGATATATCAACATCATCAGAGTGGCCGTGTCAGCAGTGGTGATTTTGACTGTATCGATTTAAAAATGGTGCCGCAAAATATTGTCGATGCCGCAGTCAAAGCGTCTAATTTAATTGGTGCGGGATTGTATGGCGTCGATTTAAAAGAAATTGATGGTAAAGCTTATGTGATTGAAGTGAACGACAATCCCAGTATTGATCATGGGGTAGAGGATTTGTTTTTAGGTGATTTAGTTTACGATCGGGTGATGACGGAGTTTTTAAGGCGTATTCAGCTTCGAGGGATGTCATTAAGATAAAGAGATCAACCAAGAAGCCCCTAAAGAAGGGCTTTTTTTTCGGCAATTAGTTGTCAGTATGGCGTGGGGATAAGGTAGCGCTAATTAGCGCTAATTCGGAAGCAGTTTCTGCCAGCGGCTTTTGCGCAATACATTGCTTTATCGGCGCGCTCATATATATTTTCTGCATGTTGCTGCGGTAACGATTCCGCAATGCCTAAACTGCACTGAATGTTATATTCGGTGAGCTCAGAATGTTTCGGCATCATATCAATAATACGTTGGCATACTATTGCCGCCGCATTAACATCCCCTTGGGTAATAATCACAAATTCGTCACCGCCAATTCTAAAGGCTTGGTCAGTATTACGAATGGCTTGATTAATTAACGCAGCAAAACCCACTAATACGTAGTCACCCACTTTATGGCCATATGCATCGTTAAGTTGTTTAAATTTATCTAAATCTAATACAATTAATGACACTTTACCTTGTTGGCGATTAGCTCGTGCTAATGCGATGTCGATAGCTTGGCGATAATAATAACGATTACCTAGGTCTGTTAGTGCGTCAAACATGGCTTGATTAGACATGTTTTGATACTTCAACGCATTATTCAACGGTTGAATTAATATACTCTCTAGTTGTCCCAAGGTTTTCTTTTGCGACGAACTCAGTGGCGCAGACAATTGATACGCTATAGTAAAGGTATCTTGGTTATCGTTGATAGTACGTTTCAATTCAATACCGTAGTGACGTCCCCAAACAAATTTTTGTTTATCTAGGATCAACTGCAGTCCTTTAACCGGCAAATATTGTCCTAGGATCTTGCCAAAACAGGCAAAAACTGTCCGAGGATCTAAACTTCCATGTAGTTGTTGAATCACTTGAACAAGGTCTAACTCAGGCTCTATATTCAAGTAAGCGTCTGAACGGTACCAGTAATCATCAGGATATAATTCTGTTGCTATTGAAAAATCCATTGTATTTCTTCCAGTACGTTACAACTAATTACTGTATTGTTAGCAATAATCGTGCCTATGAAAATTTTTCTATAGTTATTAGTTGGTTGTTGTTTTATTGTAGGGCTAACAAAATGTTCAACCCCCTTTCGACAGTTTTTTGACGAGGAGCCAAAGCCAGAATGGAACACAGCATTTTTATCCATATTTTGTCGATGCTTGTGATTGCGATTGTGGCGATTGCATTGTTACGTCGACTGGGTTTACCCGCCATTTTAGCTTATTTGCTAACGGGAGTGGTCAGTGGTCCCAGTGGTTTTCATTGGTTTACTCAGTTACAAATGCAGTCCGTAGCAGAGTTAGGCGTGGTGCTACTCATGTTCACTCTTGGACTGGAGTTTTCTGTCCCTAGGTTGTGGGCGATGCGCCGAACGGTTTTTGGTTTGGGTAGTACCCAAATGCTGGTAACGGCTTTTGTTGCGGGCGGTATTGCCATGTTAGTTGGGCAAAACTTAGTGGCAGCGGTAGTCATTGGCTCTGCCATTGCCTTGTCGTCAACGGCCATTGTGTTGAAGTTGCTTAATGAACAAAACTGGTTAAGGCGCAGGCACGGCGAGCTGTCGGTCAGCGTGTTGTTATTTCAAGACTTAGCTGTGGTGCCTCTATTGATTTTAATGCCGTTATTAGCCAATGGCGGTACCGAAATGAGCTTCAATAGTATCGCATGGGGATTGCTCACCGGTATTTTGGCCTTTTTAGGCTTGATGTCATTCGGTAAATGGATATTGCCACGAATTTTTGACGAAGTGGCACGCTCACGTTCAAATGAGTTATTTGTGTTATCAACCTTAGTTGTGGCCTTGGTGACAGGTGCTTTTACGCAATGGCTTGGATTATCGATGGCATTAGGGGCGTTTATTGCAGGTATGTTACTTGGCGAAAGCCAATATCGACGCCAGTTAGAAGCCGACATTAGGCCATTTCGTGATTTATTAATGGGTTTATTTTTTATCTCTATCGGCATGCTGCTGGATTTCAATCTGGTGATGCAATATTGGTGGCAAGTCATATTGATTTTGGTCGGTGTGGTGTTGACCAAAATATTGATTATCTATGGATTACTAAGGCTAGTGGGTGAAAATGTTAAAATTGCCCTTAGTACCGCTATTAGTTTAGGTCAAGTCGGTGAGTTTAGTTTTGTGTTACTGGCATTGGCGGTAAATTATCAATTGCTCGACACTGAAGTGAGCACTGTGTTAGTGGCCGTGGCGGTGATCTCTATGTCGATGGCGCCTTGGCTGATCCGCCATAGCGTTGATATTGTCAAAAAGGTCAGCGGTAATAAGCAGCCATCTAAACAAGATCCGATAGAGATTGTATTGCCTCATTCTGATGAAAGTGATGTGGTACTGATTTTAGGTTATGGCCGCGTAGGACAAACGATTGCCCGCTTTTTGAAAACTGAAGCGGTGCCTTACATGGTGCTTGATTTAGATCCCACCCGGGTCTCTGAAGCCAGAGCGGCAGGTGAAAATATTCATTTTGGTGATGCCTGCAAAATGGCACTATTGAAAAAAATAGGCATACGCCAAGCCAGTTTAGTGGTGGTGACATTTTGTGAGCCAAGGCAGTCTGAAGAGTGTTTAGCGGTGGCGCGTAAGCTTGCTCCCGATGTAAAAATATTGGTGCGCACTCGCGATGATGCAAACTTACATGAGCTTAAAGAAGCTGGTGCAACCCAAGTTATCCCAGAGTCACTTGAAGGAAGTTTGATGCTGGTTTCACAGGTGCTGTACAAATGTGGCGTACCATTACCGCGAATAATTAAACGCTTAGAATCTGAGCGTCGTAACCATTATCAATATTTACACGGTTTCTTTTCGGGCACAGAAACCGATTTCACCTTGGATTTACTCCATGCCGTGTCGCTGGCATCTGGAGCCAGTGCGGTCGGTAAAACCGTTGCCGATATTCCATGGCAAGCCTTGGATGTTGAACTTCGTGCTGTGCGGCGTAAAGGGGAGGAGATCGATCCTCCACCACCGGATTGGATAATAAGGCGTAACGATATTTTAATGCTGGTGGGTAAACCACGCAGTATCGAAAAAGCCGAAGAGTATTTGCTACAGGGATAGCTAACCTCATCTTGGGATAATAAGTGGTTATCAAGTAATCCTTTGTCCTGCTAACGGTCCTGCTGACTGTGTTGCATTGACTTGCTTGACTGACAGTAGACCCGCTATTGACGCAGCGACTCACTACCTGAATACGCCTTGTTAGCAAAACAAATAGCAAGTTTGATATTGCAGATTTGGATCAATTTATTGTTGTCGATTTACCCCATCACTTATAGCGAGTTGAGGTTAGCTATTCATTGGTTTTACCTGCAGTACGATAGAGATAAACACCATACTTCAATGTAATGGTGTTTTTTTATCATATTCATCGAGAACACCCGCTGTTCGACACTCAGTGGCGTATGAGTCGCTCACTTTGTCTAAGTGGCTCCAATGTGCTAGTTGCTGTGCCTAGTGATAGCACAAAACACCTGGCATTTGAGCAGACAACATAGTACCTAAAGGTTGATGTACAGCCCAAAAAATTACTTTACTTGGCCAAAATAAACTGGCAGGTAGCACGTCAAGTCAATAAGATAATACGTTTAGAGCAGGCTAAGGCATTGTTGAGTCGCACTAAAAATGCTAAAAAGTGACTACCAGTCAGTCGCAATCTCTCTGTCAACAATGTAGTAAGTTAAGGATAAAGTAGTGAAGGTATTCACCCGATTTTTTTTGGTGTTTAAAGGCTGTTTATTATTGTTATTGTTGCTGCTCAGTTATGGCTGTTTAGCCCATCAAATGAGCACCAGTTATTTGTCTGTCGACTTGGATAAGCAAGGGCAAATTAAGGGTGCTTGGCAAGTACGTTTGTTTGACATTAACCAAGTTGTCCCTATTGATGATAATCAAGATGGTGAACTCACTTTGGCAGAGCTACAAGCTCATCAGGTGGCGATAATTGATTATTTACAATCATCTTTAGCTATCAGTCGACAACAAGATTGCCCGCTTAGCTTTGATCCAATGCAACAAATTGTTCAGCACGCTAGCGAAGACTATCTGCTGGGATCATTTCAGGCTGAGTGCGATAGCCTTGGTGTGTTAACCATTAATTATCTAGCTTTTTTTAACATAGATACCGATCATAACGTTATCACCACCATTGGGGCGCCCGATCATCAATACGCTCGAGTGATCAGCAAGGTTAATCCAATAATATTGATTAACTTAGGCGAAAGTCAGGCCAGTGATACCTTTGCTGAATATGTTTATCAAGGCGTTATTCATATCTGGAAAGGCACGGATCATGTTTTATTTTTACTGGCGTTATTGTTAACTTGCGTATTGGTCCGTGAACAGCGAGAATGGCATTCTATTGATAATCCAAAGCAAATATTTAAAGACACCGCATGGATTATCACTGCCTTTACCTTAGCCCATTCGGTCACATTGACGGCGACTGCACTGGGTATATTGAATTTTAGTAGCCATTGGGTTGAACTTGGCATTGCATTATCAGTGCTATTTGCGGCACTAAATAATGTTTGGCCAATAGTATTGCGCTTAGGGTGGATAACGTTTGTTTTTGGCTTATTGCACGGCATGGGGTTTGCTGGAGTATTAGGAGAACTTGGGCTGCCTGAAAATCAAAAACTATTAGCGATTTTAGCCTTTAATGTCGGTGTAGAAATAGGTCAGTTGGCCATTTTGGCTGTGGTGCTGCCCTTGTTAATATTTGTTCGCCACTCACTCTGGTATAGAAACTGGGGCATGCAGCTTGGATCGGTTGCGATCGGCATTATGGCCATACAATGGTCCGTTGAACGTTTTTAGGTGGCATGAATTTTTATAGCCACCTTCAAACGAGATCTACTTTTTTCGCATGATTGATCCAATGAGATTGTTGAACTTATTACGATGTACAAACAGAGGCGTCATAATGATTGTGATTACTTGGGTTATTTTATCATTGATAATAATGAGTTTTTTTGTATATAAATTGAATGTTATTACCCAAAATATTTGCCAATATATTCAACATCACTATCCTGAAGAGTATGCACATTGTGATCAAATGAGCAGCAAAATGGACCCAGTGCACAAGGACACTCAAATTCAGCTGATGGAGTCTTTTCATTCCGGTAACGTGTTGTTGCTGCAAGATCCCGCTTTGGAGCAGTTAAGACAACAATTATCTCGCTCAAAAATTTTGTTTGTACTCTCGCCTTTTCTATTAATGATAGTGATGACCATAGTCCCCTATGGATGACACTCATCTGATAAGGGTAAACTTTTTTCTGTTTAATCTCGTATCAAAAGCACTTTTCAACCTTTGTTGTGCTTTGGCGAAGCCTTAGCTGCGCAATTGCAATAATATAATCAATTTGAGCAAGATTTATGTTCAATAGTTCAGCAAACCCTAGATATTGCGCGCTTTCTCCCATAGAATGACAAGTTAACTTTTTTATCAGCAGCCACGGTTTATTTTGCTGCGGTTTTATTAGGTATATTGATGTCGGCGAAACTGTTTAATCTCCCCATTAAGCTTTCATTAGAGATGATTGCGAAACTGTTTTCGGCCACGCAAATTCAAAAAGCTCAAAACTATTTGATCCAAGGCCGAGTGCTAGAAGTGACTGCTAGCAGTGATAACCATGACATTGAAGCTTATGTTGAAGGATCTGCTGCAGAACCGTATCGGCAAGAAATTACCCTTGTGAATGTTAATCACAAGATTGTGATGCGATCTCATTGTACTTGTCCTGTCAGAACCAACTGTAAACATGTTGCCGCGGCGATGCTGGCACTGGTTGATAAAAAACCGGTTGAAGAGCAACGTATTAACCAATGGTTGCGCCAACTTGACGAGCAAAAAACCGTTGCTGAGTTTGATGATGACGATCAAGAAGACAAAGACCGCATTATCTATGTGCTGTCCAGTGATCCTCACGGTATTTTTGTTGAATTTAAACGCAGTAAATTAAATAAAAAAGGTCAATATAATAAAGGCGGTAAGCTGGCTCTGACCGATATCCGTTATAGTATTCCCTGGTGGATTGATCCTGAAGATAAACAAATTATTAGTTTGTTGTTGTCGTCAAATAACCATGGTTCTAAAATTTACATCGAAGGCGAAATTTCATTTTTAGCTGTCACGAAAATGCTCGCTGCCGAAGTGTGTTTTTGGGAGGAAAATCGTACTCCATTGACGTGGGCTAAATCCATTACACCAGAGTTTATTTGGTGCGAACTTGATAAAAAACACACCCAAATGCAAATGCGCATGCCTGGGTTGGATAACTGGGAATTTATTGCTACCGAGCCGCCATTGTATGTTGAATTAGACTATCTGCGCTTAGGCAAAATTGACACTGATTTACCGATTAAAAAGTTGAGTTTGCTGCAACATATGCCGCCAGTTCCTCTTGCTCAAGTGGATGCCATTAGCCATAAAATGCTACAGCACTTTTCACCTAAAACGGTGCCAGTGCCAAGTGAAATTGATTTTTGTGAGATTACTGAACCTCTGAATACTCGCTTAACCTTTACTCGTGAGTTTTTTAGCAGTAGTCAGATTATGCAACCGGTTATTCGGGTTGATCATTGTTACGGTGACATAATCTTTAATGCCTCAACTAAACCTGAACGTATTAGTCTAGTTAAAAAAAATCAGGTGCAATATCAAGTACATCGGCATGTAGATCAAGAGTTAACCGCGCTGCAGTCATTAACTGATATCGGCTTGATTACCCTTGAACCTGATCCTGTGCTGGCCAGTTCACAGCAACCCTATTATGTCAGTGTTGGCTTACTACCTGAGTCAATCTTCGAATGGTCTGAGTTAACCAGTGATGGTTTTGATGCATTAAGTGCATTAGGCATGGACATTCAGTTTGATGATGACTTTGACTTACAAATCACCGATGCGCAGTTAGATGTCGACTTAGTCGACGATGATGAGTCAGGGTGGTTTTCATTATCACTCAGCGCCGATATCGATGGTCAAAGTGTGCCGTTATTGGCCTTAGTGGCTCGTTGGTTACAACAAAATGGTGAGCCAGCCGATGATGATGAATTAATTTTACCCGGCCCGAATGGCGGATTTATTAAAATCAAAGCCAAAACCATTAAGCCACTGATCAGCATTATCCAAGAACTATTTCATCGAAATTCTGGAGATGTTATCGCGATACCACGTAACCGTGCCCATATTTTGAATGATTTATCGGCCAGCGATGTACGGTTACTTAATGGCGAGCGAGTGCGCAATTTAGCCACTAAACTGGCAGAGTTTAAAGGGGTGATCCCGATTGCGTTACCCGATGGCTTAAATGCGACGTTACGTGATTATCAAAAGCAGGGTTATGATTGGTTGTGTTTTCTTAAAGAATATCAATTAGGTGGTATTTTGGCCGATGACATGGGCTTAGGCAAAACGGTTCAAGCTTTGGCTTTTTTACTTAAAGCTAAGCAAGAGGCCACCGAGCATCGCACCAGTTTAATTGTTTGTCCCACTAGCTTAGTGGGCAACTGGTTAAAAGAAGCCAATAAATTTGCTCCGTCATTGAATGTGGTGGTGATCCACGGTAACAAACGCCAGCCATTATTAGATCAGATTAGCGAGTTTGATGTGGTGGTAACTACGTATCCATTAATGCTGCGTGATGAATCCATTTACAGTGAATATGTGTTCGACCATATTATTTTGGACGAAGCACAACAGATTAAAAATGCTCAAGCCAAAGTCAGCCAAGTCATTAAAACCCTTAGAGGCCGCTTCCGTTTATGTTTGTCAGGCACGCCGCTTGAAAACCATTTAGGCGAATTGAAGTCATTGATGGATTTTTGTCTGCCAGGCTTATTAGGGCAGCACACCTACTTTAATAAACAGTTCCGTGGCCCGATTGAAAAGCAAGCTGATGTCGAGAAATCAGTGCTTCTGAGTAAACGTATTGCGCCGTTTATGCTGCGCCGTACAAAAAAAGAAGTGGTGTCAGAATTACCCGAAAAAACCGTGATAATTCAAACCTTGGAACTCGAAAAAGACCAACGTAATTTGTACGAGTCTATCCGCTTAGTGATGGAGAAAAAGCTGCGTGAGTTGTTTGCTAAAAAAGGCGTATCAAGCAGTCATATTGAGTTTTTAGATGCTTTGCTGAAGTTACGTCAGGCCTGCTGCGATCCCCGTTTAGTTAAACTTGAACAAGCGCAACAAGTCAAAGATAACGCTAAAATGACGTGGTTAATACAAACCCTGCCAGAAATGATTGAAGAGGGTCGTAAAATTCTTATCTTCAGCCAATTTACCGGCATGTTAGCGCTCATTGAAGATGAGTTAAAACGATTGTCCATTAGTTATAGCAAGTTGACCGGCCAAACTCGTGATCGCCAAACCCAAATTGATGCGTTTCAAGAGGGTGATAACACGGTGTTTTTGATCAGTTTAAAAGCCGGCGGAACCGGGTTGAATTTAACCGCTGCCGATACCGTGATCCACTTCGATCCTTGGTGGAACCCCGCTGCTGAAAGACAAGCCACCGATCGCGCTCATCGTATTGGTCAGGTAAATCCGGTGTTTGTTTATAAACTGATTGCCCAAGGCACAGTGGAAGAAAAAATCCAGGAAATGCAGCAACACAAACAAGGTTTAGCTGACAGTATTTTATCCGATGGCACTCAAGGTCCATGGCAAGGTAATGCCGACGATTTAATGGCTCTATTAAGCTAGTTTGCTGCTATTGAGTCTATTCTAATTGTATAAGTTTTAGGCTTGATGAGGTAACGCTATTGCCGCCAGTATACTTTAAGCGAGGCTCATCAGCGCCAAGACAACGGCGCTCAAATCACACAACACCTGCTCAGCATATGACGTATTTTGAGCAAGTGTTTGCCGAGCTTCGCCTTCACCCTGAAAAGATAGCCATTGTTAGGCACAATATTGCTCAGTTTCAAGCACAGCCATATCTGAAAAAAGGTCTGCACACGGCAATTGATCGTTTATTGTTGGTGTTTGAAGACGATAACGACATCGAACTCTTGTATCGCCAAGTGATGAGTGATGATGATATTGCGCTGCGAGTGAGACGCTACCCGCTGATTTTTAAGGGGATTATTAATATTAATGCCGACAGTGTCGCCGGCAGTAATGTCGATGCTGATCTCATTAAAGATTAATCGTCTTTCGCGTTAACTCAAGGCTAATTCGGTAACCATCACCCGCGCGGCAAATTCACCGGGTCCGGCCAAAATAGCGCGACCAACGGCAACAAGATCAACTTGTTTTGTGGCGAGTATGGTCTCAATATAATCAACCGTTTCAATACCACCTACGCCAATGACGGCAGCAGAGGTTTTGCCTTTAAGCGGCGCGGCATCGTCAACTAAAAAACCTTCGCCACGTTTATCTTTAGGCCGATTCCAACCACCAATTCCCGATGATACATTCAAAATTTCAACCCCAGCACCCACTAACCACTGAGCGACTTGACCCATATCCATATGGGATAATCCACCTGGATAGCCATCTTGACCAGGGATCCGCGTCATCACAGCCAATCTTGGCGTGGCTTGTTTTATTGCGCGGACAATTTCTAGCAAAATTCGAGTTCGGTTTTCAAGGCTACCACCATATTGATCATCGCGTTGATTGGTCAATGGCGATAACCACTGATTAATGCCGTAGCCATGGGCACAATGAATTTCGACTAAATCAAAACCCGCTTTATCGGCACGAATAGCGGCACTCACAAAGTCTTGCTGCCATTGTGCTATGTCATCGAGTGTCATGGCTCTTGGTGTCGGCAATACGCGGTCATAGGCTGGCACTGTAATGCCTGAAGGGCCCATCACATCTGAGCTAATTCCTGCACTGTCTTTACCGCCACAATGGGTAATTTGTAGACCTGTTGTCGCGCCTGCATGGTGTAACACGCTAGCTATGAGGCTAAGTCCCGCAATGCAGGCATCATCATGAGCGCCTAATTGATTCGATTCACTGCGACCAGCAAGATTCACGTGGCTGTATTCAACCATCACCAGCCCAGCACCCGATTGGGCTAGGTTTTGATAATGAGTTAGGGTTTGCTCGGTGGCCAAGCCATTATTGTCTGCGGTTTGCGATGCCATTGGTGGCACCACAACACGGTTTTTTAAGGTTAATCCATTGATTAACGTCAATGGGGCAAAGCGTAACGCGGTCATCGCAATATCCTATATTGTTATAGCAACTAATATGCCTGCTATCAGCATAATACTGCCTGCAGTTCTATTCATTATCATTACAGCGTTGGGTGAGGTAAATATGAGCTTTGCACTTGTTGCCAAATAAGCATAAATGAGATTAACTGAACCAAAAGAGAGGGTTGCAATGGTTAGTATGATAATGACATCGGTAAAGTCTACTTGGTTCATCGGCACAAAAGCAGGGAAAAAACTGACATAAAATATCAATGCTTTAGGGTTGCCTAAGGCGATTATAATACCGGTTAATAAATTTTTGGCCAGATTGACTTTCGGCGCGGCGGCTAATTGCACGCCGTTTGCTGTAGTGCGCAACATGCTGACCCCAAGCCAGCATAAATACAGCGCACTGGCGTATTTTATTAGCTCGAACGCTGGCCCCATAGCGTGAGCAATCGTCGATAAACCAAACAGTGCTAACAGGATATACAGAAAATCTCCGAGCAGCACCCCAAAGGTCATCGCAGCCCCATGTGTAAACCCATTTGAGAATGAGCGCGACACCACCGCAAAAACTGCCGGACCCGGGACAATCGCTAAAATGAGCATGGTGAAAAATAGTGCGATAACTTGCTGTAGTATCATTAAATAACCTGAACTTGGGTTTATGGGTAGAATACGGGGCTAACTCATCAATTTTGCGAGATTATATCGTACTTTTATATTGCTAATGTATCGGTCTATCGTAAGCAGTCGTTTCAGATGCTTGAATAGTGTTTTATTGACGTTATGTTTTTTATTACTCTTGCGCAGCTGTGTTAAATTTCACAGTTAAGTCATTTATTTTATGGTATTTTTTTTAAAATTATGTTGAAAATTATTTTGCTAACTCACCCGCGAGAAATGGCCCGCGCTAATAATACTGGCCAATTAGTTAAACAAGTCTTGGGAGATAATGTTCGGGTGGTTGAGTGGCACCGCAAACAACCCGATACTGAATTATTGACTGCAATTGAAGCAGAAAAAGTTGGATTGGTATTTCCAAGTGATGAAACTTCGCAAGAGGCAATATTGCCATTAGTTACGTATGAATATCTGGTGATTATCGATGCCACTTGGCAAGAGGCACGCAAGATGTTTAATCAAAGCCCTTATTTAAAAGCATTACCTAAAGTGTCATTGGTTGATGCGCCAAAGTCGATATATCCACTTAGACGGAATCAAATTGAAGGTGGTTTATGTACAGCAGAATGTGCTGCCTTATTGCTTAACCATGCGGGCGAGTCTGCATTGTCGACTCAGCTAATGGAGCTGCTTATGACATTTATTGGACGTTAATGTTTAGCTAGGATCTGTTTTTAATGGTTGAGTTGCATTTGAGATAATAGTGTTTTAATCGAGGCTAGTGGATTACCGCCTAGTAACCTAAGCAACATTCATCCAGCAAAGAGTCCCTCAATACCAGGGCCTCCGCATGGGGGATTGAATCGATGCATTGGATTTTAGATGTCAGTCTGCAAGAGGATGCCTGTCAGATTTATCGAGAAAATGCTGCCGAGAACCTAGCTTGCCTGAGGCACATGTCTTTAAATATGCTTCGAAGCGAATCGAGCAAGATAAGCGTTCCGATGAAACAAAAGCGTTGCATGATGAATCCCGAGTTTTTAGAGCGTGTGTTGCTGGCTGGGTTTGCATCAGAGGTTAAAAGTTAAACACTCATGCGGATGCCCTGTATTCATTCCAGTTAATACTAAACTCAAGAGTGTGTCATTGTACGCATGTTACTGGTTAGCCAATTTTTTGCATTACCTGAAATAATTGAATGTATCAGTGGCAAGCATTCACCAGATTCTACGTTGGTTTATCCCGCGCTGTTAAAAATGTTGATATTGGTATAAAAAATTAATAGTGCAATTAATAGAGCTTTCACTTTGCAAAATTGAGCATTAAAAATAATGTTAATGCTCATATCAAAGCCAGTTAGCCTTTTGATTTACAATATTGATCTAAATATTGCTTATGAGTTGGTAACGACTGAACTGTTTGTGAAATGGAATTTTTGATCCCATTCATAAGGATATCTTGTTCTTTATCAGACATCATATCCGCTATAGGGTGGTGCATTTTTGGGGATAAACCTTGACCTAGCATCACTTGAATCCAAGAGTTTTCTGCAAATAAGTCCCAAGGAGCTTTAAATACATAGCCATGGTCTTTGAATAGTTCAATTCGATGTGTTAATGAACTTGGAACCTCCATTTTGCTACAATAACGCCAGAAGTTTGAATCATTTCTGTTGGTGAGATGATAATGCAGAATGATAAAATCCCGAATATATTGAACTTCTTCTTTTGCTTGAAAGTTATATTCATTTATTACACTGTCAGTAATCCCTGTTTTGGGAAACATTTGCATCAATCTAATGATACCGCGTTGAATTAAATGAATACTTGTTGATTCTAAAGGCTCAATAAATCCACTAGATAAACCTAATGCGACACAGTTTTTATTCCAATGCTTTCTGCGTTGGCCTGGGGAAAATTTAATAAAAAGTGGTTTTTTTAATATTTCCCCTTCAACATTGTTACGTAATAATTGTTCGGCATCTTCATCATTTAAATACTTGCTACAGTAAACAAGGCCATTACCAGTTCTATTTTGTAACGGTATTCGCCATTGCCATCCAGACCCATGAGCAATGCATCGAGTATAAGGTTTAGGGTCTTCAATACTTTCTGTTTGAACGGCAACAGCCCGATCACAGGGTAACCAGTGTGACCAATCTTCGTAGCCGGTATGCAAAGCCTGCTCAATCAAAACACCTCTGAAGCCGGTACAATCAATAAATAAATCACCTTCTATAATGTGTCCTGAAGTCAATTTTAAAGAGGTGATAAACCCAGATACTTCATCGATATTAACTTTATCAATAGTACCTTCTATTCTTTTTACACCGTGCTGTTCCGATATAGTGCGTAAAAACCGTGCGTATAAAGTCGAATCCATATGGTAGGCATACTTCAAACCACTATCAGGTAAATGGGCAAATTTTTGACTCATTCCCGCCTGAAGCTCTAAACAGTAGTCTTCATAACTTGCCTGATAACCTTCCTGCTTGCTGCGATTATAAAATTGCAAAAAAGTCGTTGCCCAGCAATCTCTGCCAGTTGTACCGAAAGAATGGAAATATTCACTGCTAGTGTCTTTCCAATTTTCAAAATTAATACCCAGTTTAAATGTTGCATTGACACTACTCATAAAATCCGCTTCATTAATTTTTAACATTTTATGAAACGTCACTAAAGGAGGAATTGTTGCTTCACCAACACCAACAGTAGAAATCTCATCTGATTCTACTAGCGTAATATTAATTTTATTACCAATAAGTTTTGCTAGTGCTGTTGCTGCCATCCAACCTGCGGTTCCTCCGCCTGCAATTACAACATTTTTTACAGCTGATAAATTATTCATTTATTTATTATCCTTTCTAATATTGTAAACGTTTAATTAGGTAGTCTTTAAAATTTCTAAGTGTTGTTTCACTTTGCGGATTAAGCATACCTTTAGCATGTTCTGGAATATGATCCAGTGGCTGAGCATCGAAAATATAATGGTTAAAAAGGTTTAACCAAATCTGCTTCTTTTCTTCAGGTAAATGTCTTAATGCCATTACAGCATAAAGTAAAGCATTACCTGACTCGTCGGTAGCGTAATCGGTTGAGGACCACCAAAAGGTCGCTAATAAATTTAAGTGAGATAAGCCTTCTACATGATGCCACCACATGCTGGGTAAAAATAATGCATCTCCAGCTTCCAGTTCTGCCACCTGAGCATGTTGCAGTGCATCTTGAAATTTAGGGTACTTTTTAAAGTCGGGCTTTGTCATGTCAACTAGACTAATTGATTGTCCCGCAGGGGTAAAATCAAGCGGACCAATATAAAGGTTTTCAAGTTGATCTGGCGGAAATAAAGTAAATCGTCTCTTACCGTAAACGTTACATGCAATATTATGAGGTACATCATAATGAGCTGGTATGGTACTTTGATTGCCCATCCAAAAGTTCATTGTTGGAAATTTACCTTCTATATGGATATCATTTTCATTTCTTAAGCTCGAAAAGTAGTTGTCAACAGATGTTGTGCCCATATAGTACAACGGAGGTTTTTCATTCCCCTTAGACTGAGCAGTATGCTTAAACAATTGGGTTAATGACATTTTGTACGCTTTGCAATTTATCGCGCTAAACTCATCATTATAAAAAATTCGGCCATTGATATCTGGGGAACCATGACCAACAGTGAGTTCTAAATTGTTAGCATACTTTAATAAATAGTCTTTTAAAGCATCTTCAGACTCATGCCCTTTTTTGACTATAGGCCATTCGTTGATGAAGCCCTTTAGTATCAGGGGTTGTTTAGAATTAACTACAAAAGAAGGGACATCAGAAGCAGATATGCCCTCTACAGTGACCACTTTTTTCAGCGTATCTAACATGTCTACCCTCTATTTTATTTGTAATCTCTGGTTTTTTCTTTTTATCAACTCGCTCATATTTAGCATAGAAGCACTAGCCATATAAAGAGGTTTTAAAAAACCTTTCTGGTTTAGTTCAAAAAGTTGCTGGGAAGATAAGCTGCTTAAAATATCTTCATTTACGGTATAGAATCCAGACAATCTATTGTTACTTTGGTCATTCAATTTGATATCGAAAACAAATTTTTCAAGTAAATTAAATTGGTTTAATAAATGGAAAAATTGTTTACTATCTTCGAATCCTTGGTCTATTTCCCCTAAAATATCACCTATATGTTCTATAAATGGTGTGTTTTGACCATATTGAGTAAATATACTTTCACCTTCGTGTTCATTTAATCTTGGGCTATCAACATCAAGGTGGATGACTTTTTGTTTTTGAATCTGACCATTTATTTCTTGATTTTGATAACCAATTAAAAATGGTTGTGCCTTAATAGTATGCGGAACATAGCCGCAATCCCAACGTTCATCTGATGAAAGAAATAGATTTTCTTTTTTCTCTAAACCTAATAATGCGAACGCTTGAAATTCTTCGGTTGATTCGGTCTTATAAAAGACAATTGGATAGTAAGACTGAATAGCGTAAAACTCACTAGGAAAAGTGAGTGTAATCATTACATTATCACCTAAATCTGAACTTCTTTTGGTGTAAACCTTTAAGTTTTTATGTTGCTCATTATTTAACATCTGGTGGTTTGACATAATTTATCTCTTATAATTTAAATTCATTAATATGAAATAATGTAAAAATTGCACTTGTTTTTATTATTAAAAAACCGCCAGAAGGCGGTTTTTTAAATATAGCTCACTTTTAGAAAGTATAGCGTGCGCCAATGTTGTAACGAGCACCTGACTGAATAGCATTCAGTAATTCACTGCTGTGACGGCTATACATACGCTGTGTTTCATCGGTAATGTTTATGCCTTCAGCAAAAATAATGAAGTTTTCAGTTATGTTATAACTAGCATTTATATCGATTTGCGAATAAGCCTCACTAATGCGTGGATTATTAAGGTTGTTATTGGTCGAGACTAAGAACTCGTCTCGCCAGTTATAAGCGACACGAAGTGAAAACCCGTAGTTTTCATAGAAAGCCACAACGTTTGCAGTATCACTTAAGCCAGGTAGTGCAAACTGGCTATCAAATACATTAGGGTCATACTCTGCATCACTGGATACAAAAGTATAGTTAGCTTGCATACCAAAACCCATTTCTAATGTATGTTGGAAAGCAATTTCAACACCATCAATCGAAGCATCACGCTCGTTAAATGGTTTAGTAATATCGAAATCAATTAGGCTATCTTCAGCCGTTGAGTGGATGTTACCCGTTGGATTTCCGTTTGAGTCTGCACCTGTGACTGTACTGGATTCTGGATAATTTTCGAAAATGTATTGTCTAATTGCTGCGTTATCACTGCTTCCTACCGCAGCAAGGGCTTCTGCATAACGAGGTCCACTAGTTGGATTTCTTAAATCAAATAAATTACCCTTGGTCGTGCGAGTACCAATAAAGTTTTCAATGTCTTTTTTGAAGTATCCAACAGATGCGTAGCTCGCAGGAGCAAAATACCATTCTAGGGAAAAGTCAAAGTTGGTTGATTCATAAGGCACTAACCCTGGGTCACCACTGTTTGCTGTAGCGAATCCTTGTCTTACTTCACCAATACCTACACCACCACGAATGTGATTGTAAGTTGGTCTTGAAAGGGTTTTTCCGATTGATGCTCTTGCAATTAAATCATCAGTAATACCTAAGCTAGCATCAAGATTAGGTAAAAAGTTGTCGTAACTACCGTTGAAATTGGTAAACGCACTTTCACCAGTATCTATGGTTGCAAATTCATTATTAGAAACCCAATCAATACCTGTATAAGCTGGCACCATTGCACTAGCATTAACATCTGTATCTTCATATCGGAAACCGACAGAGACATTTAACGGCATATTTGAAATATCAAATTCCATGTTAACTTGAGCAAAAATAGCCTGATATTCTTCAGATATCATTTCATCCCTTGTCCAGTTGTCATTGACACAGAAACGATCGCTACAAGGCCATATACCAGGTGATACTTGATTAGCGCTATTATCAGGCGCTGCATAAGAAGCGATTTCGCGTGCTGCGTCTGCAAAACTAAAGTTGTAGAACAAGTCGAAAAGATTTATCTGGTCACCAGCAGCATTTTGGCCAGTTGTCGGCAGGTCATTTAATTGCCCAGAACTACTGCCTGGTGTAAATAGACTATCACTAACATCATCAACACTGCCTTCGCCGCCCCAAGTATCACGTTGAGCCGTCATAATTGATGCTCTGACATCATTATCAGTTTTAGATACACCAAAATCGACACTAGTAATGAAGCCATCATCAAATACATATTTACCGCGTAGCTGGATTTGGTCTAAATCATTAGTAAACTGACTGTTTCTTAATGAGCTACCGGTAGTAATTAGTTCAGATGGTGCGCCAGTTAAACCATCTAATTGAGCGATAGACATAACAGGAAAGTCTGAACTAAAATCAATTGTCGTGCTTTGACGTGAGTTAACAGCATATTCGATTACAGAACTGTTTCCGTATGGGCTATCTGATTTTGAGGTGGCTGAAGAATTGTGGTAATCAAGTTCTAAGGTTAAGTTATCGTTAACATTCCACTCTAAGTTTACACCGATTGAATCGTTTTCGTTCTTTTGGCCAGATTCAGAAGTAGAAAAAGATAAATCAGGACCCGCACCAGAATGCCATACAAGTGGTGAATGATTTGGACCATCGCTAAATTTATTTAAATTACCATCAATCGTTTCGCCTTCCCAGAACCATGCACCGATACCGTTTGAGGTCGATGAAACGGTTTGCTGTGACATTGTATAATCAGCTGTCAATATTAGGTCATCTGTTGGTGCGTATTGGAAAACAACCTGACCGTTATCTCTTTTACGTTCAAATTCGGTAAAATTATAACGGAATTGTTGTGGACGGTTAAAGGTATCACCCTCATCCCAGTCAGTATTATTGATACCACCATTCCAACCATCAACTGGAGCGACTGCTTGAGTATGCCATTGAGGAACAACGGCTTCTTTTGTGGCACCATTTCTTTCTTGGTGACTAAATGAAATGCCAATACCAAAGGTGTCATCAGCAAAGGTATTACTATAGATACCAGACAGTTCAGGGGTAATATTATCACCTTCATCAGTCGACTGGTCCATTACTCCTTTAACACCAAAAGAGGCTTGTTGCCCTGGATTATCGAATGGTTTTGCTGTTTGGATATTAACGGTAGCGCCAATACCACCACTTGAAATATCGGCTTTTGCTGTTTTATAAACTTCAACACCACTGATTGCTTCTGAAGCAATATTACCAAAGTCAAATGAACGTGAGCTGCTTGTTGTGGTTGCTTCTAAGTTGGACGACGGCATTTGACGTCCATTTAACGTAACTAAGTTGAAATCTGGCCCTAAACCACGAACAGTAATCTTAGATCCTTCGCCGTTTGAACGGTCGATTGATACACCCGATATACGCTGTAATGATTCGGCTAAGTTAGTGTCTGGGAATTTACCCATGTCTTCAGCACTAATGGCATCGACTACACCCTGAGAGCTTCGTTTAATGTCCATTGACTTAATTAAACTACCACGTATGCCTTTAACCTGAACCACTTCAATATTTTCTTCAGCGGCTTCATCAGCTGCGTAGGCAGGTAACATACTGCTTACACCAAGCACTAGCGATAAACTGGTTGCTAGCTTGGTTTTTGTAAATTTTGTTGTTTTCATCTAGGAAATCCCCATTGACTAGATTTTGCTTCTCTCAATATTGAGGGTTAGGCGCAAATCGTTTTTTTAATTCTTCATCAACGCTGCAATCATTATTTATAATGGTTATGTTATAAAACAGCTAATGTAAGCGCTTACATAAAACTAGTGCAAATTGTGACCGCAGTCAACAAAAACAATATTTAAATGTTACATTTTATTAACTATAGTGGTAGGTAGTTTATGGGTTATTATATTAGCCATTGTTTAATAAGATTTTTATTTTTTACGAATATTTCAAATAAATAATGTAAGCGGCTTCTTTTGTTGGTTAAATTGTTACCACTTAGATTAGGTTTTATCCGTTATTGAAAACTAATAAGGTTATTCCAGACTAACTTTCTAGCGGGTTATTATTTTGTTGCATGTGGCGACAGTGATTTGATGTGGTTTTGGTTTATGGTATTAGGCTTCATTTCATCGTTATCTATAACCAAAGTATGAGTTATTAAGACGCATGTGAATGACCCACAGGAATGGAGGCAACATATTATCGAAAGGTCAACTTATTAGTCATTGCTCGGCTGATAGCTTGGATAAGTCGGTTGAAATCGCACTATTGCGGTATTTTTTGCCCACGCTTGTCCTCTCGTTACTGATAAGGTGCGTTTATGAGTGGTTAAGTTGTCAGTCTATAGCGCATATTGGATTGTTCGTTTGCGAGCCGATGGCTTCATTGCTCGTCGCAGTGAAAATGGTCAGTATCAGTACTTTTTAATCAGTATGATAAATTATCACCTCTGCATAGGGTAGCGTTGACTCACTCTTGATAGTTTACTGACTTGAGGGATCCGCTTATCGGAACAGGGGCTTAACATCTGGCTTTTTTGGGTATCGTTTTTCGATATTGCAGCCGGATAGGTTAACCGCTAAATGGTTCGATTGACTCTTGCTAATTGATTGCTTTAGCTGAATCACGCACAAATAGCTCTGGTGTAAACGAGCTTTCAACTGAGACGGCTTTATCGTTATACACTTGTTGTAATACCCAAAGAGCAGCCATTTTGCCCATTTCGTGAATAGGGTTGTTAACAGTTGATAATTTAGGTGAGATGTATTGTGGAAACGGAATATTATCGTAGCCCATAAATGAAATATCATCAGGAACACGCAAACCGCGTTCTAAACAAACTGATATCGCGCCAGAGGCCATTTGATCGCTTGCACATACCACTGCGGTGATCTGCTTATTCTGTGACAGTAAATATTCCATAGCATCACTGCCACCAAATTCGCGGAAGTTACCTTCAAAGCACAATGCTGGGTCGAATGGGATCTGGTGTTCTTGCAATGCTCGTTTATGCCCTTTTAGACGATCTCTGGCATCGAGTTTATATAACGGCCCAGAAATATAGGCGACATCTTTATGACCAAGAGAGAGGATGTATTTAGTCGCCATATAACCACCGAGTTCATTTTCTAAATAAATACAGTGATCTTTAATTGATTCGATATAGCGGTTAATAAATACCACAGGTGTTGAAGCTTGGCTTAGCTGAACCAAATACTCATCTGATACAGCTTCAACGTCCAAAATCAGTGCATCACAGCCACGACTTAATAAAAATTCTACCCCTTCTTTTTCTTGTTTCTCATCGCTGTGGCCAGCAGCAATAATGACATGCTTATTAGCACTGCGAAGGGCTGTTTCGATTTCTGTCATCATTGGACCATAATACGGACCATCAAGCTGGGACACTAAAACGCCAACACTGTTGGAGCAATTTGAGGCTAATGATTGGGCAATAGTATTGGGGCGATAGCCTAAAGAGGCCATCGCATCGAGAACCTTCTGTTTGGTTTTATCGCTGACTTTGGTGTTGTTATTCATCACTCTAGACACTGTCGCCAGAGACACACCAGCCATTACGGATACATCGTAAATTGTTGCCATATAATTAGTTTTTAAAAGCCGTCTTGGATCACATGGTTCCAAGACTAACATGCTTTTATTTCGCTTCTCTATTTAATTCTAAGTGAATTTGGTCCACTTTTTTATTATCTAAAGTGTACCAACGCATGACAAAGGCCACTACCAATGAACCGATAGCAGGGTATATAGTGAATGAAAGTAATATTCCTTGTTGAGTCTGTTCAGTTTGGATGATATCTGGCTGATAACCATAGCCCGCCAGTAACCAACCCGCTGCAGCGCCACCAATAGCGACCCCAAGTTTGATAAAGAAAATTACCGATGAATAAATCATCCCGGTAATACGCACGCCGTTTTTATATTGACCGTAATCGACTACATCAGCCATTTTGGCCCAGAGTAACGGGGTAGCCATATTGAAGGTAAATCCCCACACAATAAACATCGCAAAAGCTAACACCACTTGGTCACTTGGCACAAAGTAGCTTATGACACACATCGCCGCAGCCAGCAGTTGCAAGGTGATGTAGGCTTTTACTTTACAAAAACGCTTCGCTAAAGGCTCAGCCAAAATGCAGCCAAAAATGTTACCGACCATGCCAAGGGTAATAAAAAGGGTAATATAATCAGGCATGTTTAAGAAATATTTAACGTAGTAAATCGCTAAACTGGTGCGCAATACCATTCCTGATAATAAGCATACCGCCGCTATGGCTAACACACGCCATTGATCATTGTGGAGCATGTCGGCAAAGTCTTTTTTAAAGCTTGATTGCTGATCAACGGGCGGATGTAGGCGTTCTTTGGTGCCCCAAAAGCAGACTAAAAACATCGCAACACCCAAAACGCTCATCGCGGCAATTGTCAGTTGATATCCTTTCGCCTGATCGCCTTTGCCTAAAAACTCCACTAATGGCAAGGTTAGGCCAGACACCAATAATCCGCCCAGCATCGCAAACACAAAACGATATGATTGCACTGATACCCGCTCTTTAGGGTCGGCAGTCAATACACCGCCTAAGGCACAGTAAGGAATGTTAATAGCGGTATACACCATCATTAATGCAGTGTAGGTCACGAAGGCATAAATCATTTTGCCATCTTCAGACAAATCTGGGGTGGTAAAGGCGAGTACGCTGATTATTCCAAAGGGCAGGGCAAACCATAATAGATAGGGTCTAAATTTGCCCCAACGAGTATGGGTTCGGTCAGTTAATGCACCCATTAATGGATCGGTAATGGCATCAATTAAGCGAACGGCTAAAAACATGGTGCCAACAAATGCAGGTGAAATACCGAAAATATCGGTGTAGAAAAAGGTTAAAAATAGCATTACCGTTTGGAATACAATGTTACTGGCGGTGTCCCCAAGTCCGTAGGCTACTTTTTCTCTTATACTGATCATACATGCCTCAATTATTATTTTATATTTTAAAATGATGCAACTGTTTGAATAAGATTAAGTCATTTAGATAACGACTTAATCTCCATTTTATGTTTAGTTTATTTTCTTGCCCTAATAAAGTCTCGATATGCGTGTGCACTGGTTTTTAAGGTGCGCTGTTGGTTAGCATAATCGACATAGACAATACCAAAGCGTTTTAAATAACCTTCTGCCCACTCAAAATTATCCATCAAACTCCAAGCAAAGTAACCCACAACATTAACACCTTGTTCAATGGCATCGTTTACTGCATTTAAGTGGGCGGCATAATATTTGACTCTGTCAACATCATCTACCTTGCCATCTAGCAATTTATCATCCATTGCCGCACCATTTTCAGTAATGTAAATCGGTGGTAATGGATAAAGCGCATGTAATGAGGTTAGCAAATCAGTAAAGGCTTGTGGATAAATTTCCCAGCCCATATCGGTTTTAGGTTTGCCAGCCATGTCTATTTGGCTAAAGCCATTTTCCGTATCGGCTTTGTAAACCGCGCGGGTATAGAAGTTAATCCCTAAAAAATCGATGGGTTGGGCGATAATATCAAAATCACCGTCTTCAATAATGGGTACATCTTCTGCGGCAAAATCATTGATGATGTCTGGGTAGCACCGGTCAAATAACGGTTTTATGTACCATTGATTAAAGTATTGGTCGGCTTTGTCGGCGGCTTGTACGTCTGCAACGCTGTCGGTTGCGCTATAACAAGGGGTAAAGTTAAGCACAATACCATTTTGGCTATTTGGGCTGTTTTTTTGCAGTACCTTCATGGCTAGGCCATGTGCCAGTAATAAATGATGCGCCGATTGGCGACCATAAGCCTTTTTCGCTAATCCAGGTGCATGAACGCCAATTTCATAGCCTAAGTAAGAGCTGCAAAAAGGTTCGTTAAAGGTGGCATAGGAATACACTCTGTCACCGAACTCTTGAGTGATTTTGTCGGCGTAGTCCGCAAACTGATAGGCTGTTTGACGATTTAACCAACCACCATTATCTTCAATATGTTGCGGTAAATCCCAGTGATATAAGGTGACAAAAGGTTTAATACCGCGACGGATTAACTCATCAAGTAAGTCGGTATAAAACTGAACACCTTGTGGGTTAAGGCTGCCATCTTGGTGCATAACCCGAGGCCAAGAAATCGATAAACGGTAGGCATCAACCCCTAATGATTCAATTAAATCAATGTCTTCACGCCATAATTTAACGTGCTCGCAAGCTTGCTCACCGTTAGAGTTATCACGAATTTTACCTTTAGTGGCACAAAATGTATCCCATATACAAGGGAGGCGTGCTGCCACTGCGCCTTCAATTTGAAAAGAAGCAGTCGCCACACCAAAGGTGAACGCTGTTGAATGCATTTTGGAATTGGCTGGTAACATAATTTTCATATATTTATTCACTTAGTATTGATTAATGTTGTCTATTTTTATTACTAACGTATTAGGTTGAAACACACCGAGAAAAGCCATTGTGACGTGTTAGCTACACAGTAAAAATTATGCTCTAGTGTTTAAAAAATCGTTGACATCAGTTATCGATATGTTAAAAATGAAAGCGCTTACATTGAGATTAGTGATTAATTATCCAAAGGTCAATAATTGATTCGGCTAATTATTACCAATGAACCAAATGCAACATTGTCGGTGTTGAGCTGACGATGTGGAGATTATTTTTGGTGATGTTTTCACTGACGTAAGGTACTGCAACCCAACATAACGATTAACAACAATAAGGGAATGTCATGGCGACTTCGCAGCTTCAATCAGAATTAACTCAGGTTAATTCAACCCATCAGCAGGGGAACTTTCGCTTTGCGTTAGTGGCGTTAACATCGTTATTTTTTATGTGGGGCTTTCTAACCTGCCTCAATGACATTTTAATCCCTTACTTAAAAAATATGTTTGACCTTAATTACACCCAAGCGATGCTGGTGCAGTTTTGCTTTTTTGGGGCCTACTTTATTGTGTCGATCCCGGCGGGTGCGCTAGTGGGTAAGATTGGTTATCAGAAAGGTATTATTACTGGATTAATTATTGCCTGTATTGGCTGTTTACTGTTTTACCCATCGGCTAGTTATGGCTCTTACAATATGTTCTTGTTTGCTTTTTTTGTATTAGCATCAGGTATTACTATTTTGCAAGTGTCAGCCAATCCTTATGTCAGTGCGTTAGGCCCTGCTGAAACTGCATCATCTCGGTTAACATTAACCCAAGCATTTAATTCCTTAGGCACTACAGTGGCGCCATTTTTCGGTAGTTGGTTAATTTTGTCGACGGTGGAACACGACGATAAAATCACAGAAGTTGGCGAAGTGATTGGTCAGTTGTCGGTGCAGCAACAAGCCAGTGCAGTACAAACACCTTACTTAATTCTAGCGGTGGCATTGTTCGCATTAGCGTTGATTTTCATGCTGTTAAAACTGCCGTTACTGGGTAAAAAAGACCCTCAGTCTTCAACTGCAGGATCGGGGAGTGCGTGGCAATATCCACATCTGGTATTGGGCGCGGTAGGTATTTTTGTTTATGTTGGTGCTGAGGTCGGTATTGGCAGTTTTTTGATCAGTTTTTTAACTCAAGATCATATTGGCGGGGTGTCTGAATCGCAGGCCGCACATTATATTGCTTACTACTTTGGTGGTGCGATGGTAGGGCGCTTTATTGGCGCTGCTGTGATGCAAAAAATTAAAGCGGGTAAAGTGCTAGCGTTTAACGCGGTATGTGCTTGTATTTTGGTTGCTGCAGCCATGTTAAGTGCTGGCACCGTTGCCATGTGGGCGTTATTGCTAGTCGGATTATGCAACTCAATTATGTTCCCCACTATTTTCAGCTTAGCGTTACATGATTTAAAACAACACACTAGCCAAGGTTCGGGCATTTTATGCTTAGCCATTGTGGGTGGCGCGGTATTGCCGTTATTTCAAGGTATGTTAGCGGACAGTATTGGCATTCAATTAGCGTTTATTGTGCCTCTTTTATGTTACGGCTTTATTGGTTATTACGGGTTGATAGGGTGTGATGTAAAACGCCCCGTGTCAACAGAAATGGCGTAAGGGAAATACAATGAAACTAACTCAATTGCAGCGTGTCTCGATAGCCATAACGTCGACAAAAACCAGCTTGATTGCCTTAGGTATTTTGTTTAGCCTCGGCGGGTGCAGCGACAGTCAACCCACAAACAAGCTTGCTACAGAAGCCGCTGTTATTGCTGTTACCGCTGAGAACACCGCATCAAAGTCATTAGCTATTTGGCCTCAATTAACCCCAGCCATAGCAAAAGATCCAGCATTAGAAGCCAAGATTGATGCATTAGTGGCCAAGATGACGCTTGAACAAAAAGTGGCTCAGATGATCCAGCCAGAAATCCGTGATATTACCGTTGAAGATATGCGTCAATATGGTTTTGGATCTTATCTTAATGGTGGCGGTGCTTACCCTAATAATGACAAGCACGCGACCCCAGCAGATTGGATTGCGTTAGCTGAATCATTTTATCAAGCATCAATTGATGACAGTGTTGACGGCATTAATATTCCAACCATGTGGGGCACCGATGCCGTACACGGTCATAACAATGTTATCGGCGCGACTTTGTTCCCGCATAACATTGGTTTAGGGGCGGCTAATAACCCTAAGTTAATTGAAAATATTGCCGCTATCACGGCAAAAGAAGTGATGGTGACGGGGATAGATTGGGTATTTGCTCCCACCGTTGCGGTAGTGAGAGACGATCGCTGGGGCCGGACTTACGAAGGTTATTCTGAAGATCCACAAATCGTCAAAGCCTATTCTTATGCCATCGTTGAGGGCCTGCAAGGTTCTGTTAACGATGACTTTTTATCTGATCAACATGTGATTTCAACGGTTAAGCACTTTTTAGGCGATGGCGGCACTGAAAATGGCATAGATCAAGGCGATAATATTGCCAGCGAACAAGACTTATATGACATACATGCACAAGGCTATGTGGGTGGACTCAATGCTGGAGCACAAAGTGTTATGGCATCATTTAATAGCTGGCATGGGGTTAAAAATCATGGCAATAAATATCTATTAACAGATGTGCTTAAAGATAAATTAAATTTCGATGGTTTTGTGGTAGGTGATTGGAACGGTCACGGACAAATCGCAAATTGTACTAATGAGTCGTGTGCGCAAGCCGTCAATGCCGGTTTAGATATCTTTATGGTGCCAACTGCCGCGTGGAAACCGTTATATGAAAACACCATTGCACAGGTGAATAATGGCGAAATAAGCCAAGCGCGTATTGACGATGCAGTTAAACGTATTTTACGGGTTAAGTTCCGTGCAGGTTTGTTTGACAAACCTAGCCCTGCCAATCGGCCGTTATCGGGTAAAACTGAATTAATTGGCCAAGCAAGTCACCGTGATGTGGCACGTCAAGCGGTACGAGAATCATTAGTGCTGCTTAAAAATAGCCAAGGCTTATTGCCGTTAGCGCCGAATGTTAAGGTGTTGGTTGCAGGTGATGCTGCGGATAATATCGGTAAACAATCCGGTGGCTGGACCATTACGTGGCAGGGCACTGATAACCAAAATAGTGACTTTCCTGGTGCTACGTCAATTTACGCTGGTATTGATAAATTGGTCACTCAAGCTGGTGGTACAACAACATTAAGTGTTACGGGTGAATTTGAACCACAGCAAAAGCCAGATGTTGCGATTGTTGTGTTTGGTGAAGAGCCCTATGCAGAAGGTAACGGCGACATTGATAACTTAGAATATCAACGTGGAGACAAGCGTGATCTTGCTTTATTGCAGAAGTTAACAGCGCAAGGTATTCCAGTGGTATCTGTGTTTATAAGTGGCCGTCCTATGTGGGTTAATGCTGAGTTAAACAGTTCTGATGCATTTGTCGCAGCCTGGTTACCGGGTTCTGAAGGGCAAGGCGTTGCAGATGTGTTATTTACTCAGGCTGATGGCAAAGTTGCTCATGATTTTGTCGGCAAATTGTCATTCTCATGGCCTGCGACACCTCAGCAAACTCAGATTAATGTGCCATTAGCCCAATACAACACTAAACAAGCACAAGCTGATTATCAGCCGCTTATACCTTATGGCTATGGCTTAACTTACCAATCTACTGCCAGTGATGCGGTTGTGTTAGACAATTTGTCGGAAAACAATTTAGCTGCAACTCAAACACTAGAAGATTTAGCTTTATTTGAGCGCGCAGTGAAATCGCCTTGGTCAATGTTCATCGCTAACGCTTCTGAGCGCCAAGGGTTAACCAGTAGCGTAGCGCAAAATAGTGCATTAACCATTCGTACTATGGATCGTATGGTTCAAGAAGATGCGCGCTTAGTATCTTTTAACGGCAATGAGCTGGGCACTGTAGGGTTAATTAGTAATTTCCCTCGTGATTTAAGGGCTTACAGTAATAGTGATGCCACGTTATCAGTGAGTATTAATGCAACACAAGCACTGCAAAAGCCGTTATGGCTAGGTATGGCATGTGAAGGTGATTGTCGTAAGCAAATCGATATTGCCAAGCAGGTGAATACTCAATTAGGTGAATGGCAACGTTTAAGCTTTTCATTGGCATGTTTTGCTGATGAACCAATGGATTTTGCTAAAATTGTGATGCCATTTTACCTTGCCACCGACGCGGCAGTGGAAATTCGTTTCAGTGATGTGGTCATTCAAGCTGCATCAGCAGAAAACACCATACAATGTAACTAATTAAAAGCGAATTAGCCCTATCTGAGTCATTAGATAGGGCTAGTTAAACTCAATTTTAAATAGTAATGGTTGGCGACGCTTGTTGTTTTACTACTGCGTGCGGCAAAGAGAGAACGATAAATGGATAAGGACAAAAATGAACAAGCTCAATAAGCATCATTCATTTGTATCCTGCTTAACTGCGTTAACTTTGTCGGTCATATTTCTGTCTGGCTGTAATGCTGATGATGTAACAGAACAAGCAACAGATACAGTGATACCCAATACCGCAGTATCAGGTTGGCAACTGGTTTGGCAAGATGAGTTTGAGGGTAACCAAATAGACACTGCTAAGTGGAGCTTTGCCGTTGATTGTTATGGTGGTGGCAATGATGAGGCTCAGTGTTATACCGCACGGCCTGAAAATACTGCAGTTAGTGATGGTTTGTTAGCGATTACGGCATTAAGAGAAACCTTTTCTGGGCCTGAAGTAAATGATTCTGATCCAAGCTATGACGTAAACGATACATCGAAAACATTAGATTACACCTCTGCTCGTTTAGTATCGAAAAACAAAGGTGATTGGAAATACGGCCGTTTTGAAATTCGCGCCAAATTACCGCAAGGTCAGGGGACTTGGCCGGCTATATGGATGTTACCGACAGATTGGGTATACGGTCCTTGGGCTGGATCGGGTGAAATAGACATTATGGAGGCCGTAAACCTTAAGGTTGTTACCGACGATAAGGCGCCAGAATCTGCAGTGCATGGCACATTACATTACGGTAAACAATGGCCCAACAATGTTTATACGGGCACAGAATATCGTTTACCACATGACCTCAATCCTGCAGACGACTTCCATGTTTATGCTGTTGAATGGCAACAAGGTGAAATCCGTTGGTATGTCGATGATGTTCATTTTGCCACTCAACGAGCATCGGGTTGGTTTAGCCAGTATGTCGATGATAATGGTGATGTGGTCAACGCACCTGATGATGCACCGTTTAATCAGCCATTTCACATGTTACTTAATCTTGCTGTGGGTGGCGCATGGGCCGCGAATGTGAATAAAACCGGTATCGATGAGTCGATTTTTCCGCAGTCGATGTTAGTGGATTACGTGCGTGTATATGAATGTGCTAAATCACCTAAAACAGGTGCTGGATGCGAAACAATTGATGGCAGTGTTGACGTTACCTTAGGCAAAATAGCACCAGAAATTATGTCACTAGACTCAGCGCTTTAACAGTGGATTTTGTTTTATGTAGTCAATAATCATCAGCTAGCACTGTGAGTGACGATGGTTTTTTACTGTGATATCCCAGCTAATAGTGTCATTTTATGATGTTGATTTTTAACTGAATACGAATGCAAAGATGCACTGTTTGCTTTGAGTGGTGAGTGGTTTAGCTTAGTATCGAGCAAGTTTAGAGGTGTTGTCAGTATGTTGTAAGCATGTGATGGCATGATCAGAGTGTTTTGGTTTAAGTGCGATCAAATGATTATATAAATTTATGATGTCAACAATGGCATAATGGAGCAAATGCACCTTAATGGTATTGAAGCCGTTATAGATTTTAAGGAATTGATTTGTCGAACATTACATTTTCTCTAGCTGAGCTAGAACAGGTAGTCGCCATTGCTAAAGATGCAGGTACTGCGATTATGCAGGTTTATGCTCAAACTGATTTGCAGATTGAAGTTAAACAAGATGATAGCCCGGTTACCGCGGCTGACATCGCTAGCCACAATGTGATTGTTGCCGGCCTTAAACAGCATTTTGCAGATATTGCTGTGTTGAGTGAAGAAGATGCTGATATTAGTTGGGCAGAACGACAAACCTGGCAAACCTATTGGTTGATTGATCCACTGGATGGCACTAAAGAGTTTATTAAACGCAATGGTGAATTTACTGTCAATATTGCGCTGATCCACCAGGGACAAGCGATAGTCGGCGTAGTTTATGCGCCAGTATTAGGTAAATGTTATAGCGGCATTGTTGGCCAAGGTGCTTGGCTTGAGCATAACGGGCAGTTATCGATATTAGATATTCATGACCGAGCAGTGCAATCGCCACCTATTGTAGTTGGAAGTCGCTCTCACGTTAGCCCAGATGTCGCCGCTTATTTACAGACTATTGGCGAACACCAAATGTTAAGCGTCGGCAGTTCATTGAAATTTTGTATGGTGGCCGAAGGCCAAGCCGATGTGTATCCAAGACTAGGCCTAACCAGTGAATGGGATACTGCAGCAGCGCAAGCGGTATTGGAAAGTGCGGGTGGACGGGTTGTTGAATATCCGGCACTAACACCACTGCAATATAACCAGAAAGAAAATATTTTAAATCCGTATTTTATTGCCGCATCATCGGCATGGTTTGCCCGCAAGTAGTTGGAATCGTTTTCAGCCTTTGTTGGTCAAATATGGAATCCCAATTAATAATCAGCAAATGGAGTGACAAGTTATGATGCGCATGGGCGTCGATCTCGGTGGTACCAAAATTGAAATAGTGGCGTTAGCCGAAGATGGTGCTGAAATTTTCAGGAAGCGCATTTCTACTCCCAAAAACTACCCTGGAACCATTGAAGCCATTGTGAGTTTAGTTGCCGATGCTGAATCGGCCACAGGACAAATAGGTTCTGTAGGTGTTGGGATCCCAGGGGTCGTGTCACCGTTTACCGGCTTGGTAAAAAACTCAAATTCAACCTGGATTAACGGTCATCCTTTAGACAAAGACTTAAGTGAATTGCTGAACCGCGAAGTGCGTGTTGCCAATGATGCAAACTGTTTTGCGGTATCAGAAGCGGTTGACGGCGCTGCCGCCGGTAAAGGTGTTGTTTTTGGTGGCATTATCGGTACAGGTTGTGGTGCAGGTATTGCCATTAACGGCCGTGTACATGGCGGTGGTAATGGCATTGGCGGCGAATGGGGGCATAATCCACTACCTTGGATGACGGCCGATGAGTTTAATACCACCACTTGTTTTTGTGGTAATCGTGACTGTATTGAAACCTTTATTTCGGGTACTGGCTTTGTGCGTGATTTTCGCGCCGTAGGCGGTGAAGCAACCAGTGGCATTCAAATTGCTGAAATGATGCAACAGGGTGATCCATTGGCAACAGCTGCATTTGAGCGTTATATTGATCGCTTGGCGCGTTCACTTGCGCACGTGATTAATATGATGGACCCAGACATGATTGTACTCGGTGGCGGCGTCTCTAATATCGATGCCATTTATACCGAACTACCTAAAGTGTTACCCAAATATGTTGTTGGCCGTGAATGCGGAACCCAAGTCGTTAAGAATAAGTTTGGTGCTTCTTCAGGCGTTCGCGGCGCAGCATGGCTGTGGGGCAAAGACCAGACGTAGCTTCAGTTTCATTTCTGTGAGAACGAGTCTTAATTCATATCATTGAGCGTTAATCTGCTCCTTATACCAAACGGCACTTAACAAGTGCCGTTTTTGTTTACTCTATATGGTTTGTATTCGAAGCTGATAACGATAAACTAGCCGCAGTGTTAATTGATCAAGTGATATACCGATGTTTTGGCTTAAAAAAATCTTATCGCAATTAGTGATGCCGATCCCCTTTAGCATAATGTTACTTGTTATTGCTGCCATCTTGTGGCGAACCCAACGGGCCACGCTACTGCGATTTGGCCGAGTCGCCTTGATCACCTCTATATTGGTGCTAGCATTAACAAGCCAATCTCAAGTGAGTTATTTTTTAGCGGATTCATTAGAATCACAGTATCAAGTTAATCATCAACCGATTACTGGCACTTGTGTTGTGATGGTATTGGGATCGGGTAATCGTGAGCAATATGGCCATACCGCAGTACAGCAACTATCGTCGACGGCACTGGCTCGATTAACCGAAGGCATTCGTCAGTTTGGTCTCGGTCAACATTGTACCTTAGTTGTCAGTGGTTGGAGTGGTGGAAACCAGCCCACAGCCCATGCGACGATTATGGCACAAGCCGCAGAAGAATTAGGGATCCCAACAGCCAATATAGTCGTATTTAATCAACCTAAAGATACCATTGAAGAAGCTTATGCACTTAAGAATATTGTTGGCTATAGACCGTTTAGGTTAGTGACGTCGGCTACGCATATGCCTAGATCTATGCAAATATTTACCTCACTGGATATGCAACCACAGCCTGCGCCCAGTGACTTTATTGCTAGGCAAAGTTATTGGTGGCGCTTAGGTGCAGATCAGTTATTAGCATCTCAAAAAGCTATCCATGAATATGTCGGCATGTTGTGGTTGCAGATCAAAGAGATAAGCTAATTCACATAATTAAAAATTATTAGGCACAAACCTATTAGCCATAAAACCTATTAGCCATAAAACCTATTAGTCATAAAACCTATTAGTCATAAAATAGACTTCTATCACAATTAGTTTAAAGGAGAAATCGTGGTCACTGACGAGTTATTAATCAGCCCTTTTATTAAACGTAATGGCATTACACTCACCGTTGTTGGGGCGGTGAGTTTAGTAACTAGCTTAATTATTTTTATCGGGTTTAAAGGCTTTTTTGTGCCCGGTATGTTGTGTTTTGCCTTAGGTTCAGTTGCGCTGGTTTTAGGTGTCTCCAAAGTGTACCAGCCAGCCGTCAGTTTTAAGCTAACCACAGCAGGCGTAGCATTTTTTCATCGCCGCGGACAAGTGTTTATTGAATGGCACAATATTCAACGGCTTGATAATGTGCGAGTAAATCAAAACATGGAGTTAATTGAACTGCCTTATATTGGCGTCAAGCTTAAACACATTAATCCCGTTTTAGATTGTATTTCACTGCGCTTGGCCACCGGATTACTGACCGAGCAGCGGCCACTATTAATGACCGCGGCCACCCAGGATGAAGACTTACAAAGTTTAGAAGGCTATTTAGGTGCTGAGTTCACTCCGTTAGTGGTTAACGGTGAACGTTATCGTGGGGTACTGGCTATGTTTGGCCATCGTTGTCAAACGTTGAATGAACAGTTGGGTTACCATGTGTATTTATCGATTGATAGTTTAGACCGAGACCCTAAAGAATTTGTGGCGTTGTTGCGTCAATGGCAACAACAAGCTCAAACCAGTGATGATGAATAGGCATTGGTTTGGGCGTAAAGTGATGAACTGGAAAGATTTTTATCAAAAATATGTTATTGGGTTACAAGGGCAACTGACTAAGTTCACTTCATCAAACGAAGTTTATCGTGGATGGTTAATATTGTGCCAGCTCATTAACGGGCAGGCAGCTTAACTATCGGTAATTCACCACATTATCGATGGCCTCTTTGGATAAACCATCGCAAGTTAGCTGACATAATATTGATAACCGTTGGCCCTATTATTGTGCAAGTTAAAGCTGCAGGTAAAATGCCTGCCGAAGCCACTCATTAGGCGGTTGTGAGAGGATCGCGGTGACGATAACCTAAAAACTGACCAACATCTAAAATTTCAATGTTTTCACAATATGCATCACCTTCAAAAATACCTTGATCATGAAGCGTTATTTTTTTACAGCGTGCCTTGCCAGTTAATTGCCCAGCAATCATCAACTCGCGACATAAGACATCACCATCGACGGTGCCGCTCGGTTCAATGGTCACATTGCCTTGTGCTTTGATATCGCCACTGACATGGCCCGCAATGAGTACATCCCCACTGAAAATGAGTTTACCGGTTAAATGGCATTCTTGGGCGATAAAGCTTAGTGAGTTAGCAGGTTTTTTTTGACCAAACATCTTAGTGCTCTTATGTCTACGTTGAGAGGGTAATATAGCGCTAAAGGCTAATGAACAAAACCAAAATCGCTGACCGAATACTTAATATCTTTCTACGCTTTGGGAGAAAAATTAGCTTGGGTGGCCGATAATTATCGCATCCGCAGGGCAAGGGGACACGCAAGCACCGCAACCGTTACAGGCGTCAGTATCTATAACGGGTTTAGGCACTTGTCCTACCGCCATGATAAAGCTAATTGCGCGCGGATCGCAGGCATCCTTACAGCTCTGGCACCAGACGCCTTCATAGGTTAAGCAATTCTCTTTTATGCTGGCGGTAATTGACCAAGGTAAGGATTGAGCGCGTTCAAACACTGGCTCTGGACATGCATCAACACATTTCTGGCAAAACGTGCATTCACCAAGGCTAAAATCTATTTCAGGAAAGCCACCATCGCCTTGTTTGATAATACTTGTTTCGCATGCGGTAATGCATTTATCGCAGCGGGTACAATTGTCGGTAAACAGTTGGTCTGTTTTTATCCAAGGCGGACGGATAACATTGGTTTTTCTGCGACTAAATAGATTCCGACGACTTTGATCGATGCTTTGACTCATTATTATCCCAATTAGACCGAAACGGACTTGCTGCAGCCAATATTAGCATTAACTGCAGCAAAAAATTGTTAAGTGCTTGGCAATTTATAACCTTCAGGATTAGTTGATTGCCACTTCCAACTGCTATTGGCCATGTCCTCTACTGAGTGGCTTGCTCGCCAGTTAAGCTCTGTAGCGGCAAAACTAGGGTCTGCATAGCAGGCTGCAATATCACCTGGACGGCGAGGACTGATTTGATAAGCAATGGTTTTACCACAGGCTTTCTCAAACGCCTTGACCATGTCTAATACACTGTAGCCTATGCCTGTACCGAGATTATAAGTCACTAATCCAGGTTTGGTTTGCAGCTTTTTCAATGCTTGTAAGTGACCCATAGCTAAATCAACAACATGGATATAATCACGCACGCCGGTGCCATCTGGAGTATTGTAGTCATCGCCAAAGACGCTTAATTTTTCACGTTTACCAACAGCAACCTGAGCAATAAAGGGCATTAAGTTGTTAGGGATATCGTTAGGATCTTCACCAATCAGGCCACTTTCGTGAGCGCCAACAGGATTGAAGTAACGTAAACGGGCGATATTCCAACTGTTATCCGAGTTGTGTAAGTCAGCTAAAATATATTCAACCATTAGTTTAGATTGGCCGTAAGGGTTGGTTGCGCCTGTTGGGAAGTCTTCTTTTATGGGCAGGCTAGCAGGGTCGCCGTAAACCGTGGCCGATGAGCTAAAGACTAAGTTCTTAACGTTATTTTCTGCCATCACTTGGCATAAGATGATGGTGCCAGTAACGTTATTTTCGTAATACTTCAACGGTTTTTCTACTGACTCACCGACGGCTTTTAATCCCGCAAAATGAATGACAGACTCAATACTGTGGTCAGCAAAAACTTTTTGCAGTAAGGCTTTGTTTAAAATATCACCTTGATAAAACGTGACATCTTTACCCGTAATAGTATGAACACGGGCTAAGGCTTCAACACTTGAATTTGATAAATTATCAACAATAATTACTTCCTGTCCGGCATTTAATAGCTCTACTACTGTGTGAGTACCAATATAGCCAGCGCCACCGGTTACTAAAATTGCCATAGATAAATCGTCCTGTGAATTAATGAGTCAAGTTCAATGGTTATTGTAAATTATCACAGTTCAATAGCCATTTAAATTATAGCCGTCATGTTGAAATCATTACGGGTCGGCTTATAAACCGTATGACAGCTTGTCCCTATCAGTGTTGGATAATTAAGCAATCATCATATAAAACACCCTTTAATCGTGCCTGTACCCATTTGTTTACATTTCAAGCAACATATCCCAGCGACAAAAAACGGTGAGGGAGTTAACAAAACGTTAACCATGGCACACTATGTCATAACTGAAGTTGACGTAAAGTGGAGCTTATGAGTACAGCAACAAACTATATTGCACATCAACCTGATGCCCTGGGTTACATAGATTATTCAGAACATGAGAATCAATTATGGCAACAATTGTATCAACGCCAAGTGGCCAATATGCCGGGCAAAGCCTGTCATGCTTACCTACAAGGGTTAGATGCATTAGGCATGTCTATTGATCGTATTCCACAGTTACCTGAAATCGATAAAGTGTTAATAGACGCCACGGGCTGGAAAACGGCAGCCGTGCCCGCATTAATTCCATTTGGACGTTTCTTTGAATTATTGGCCAATAAAGAATTTCCGGTAGCAACGTTTATTCGTAGCAAAGAAGAGTTTGATTATTTACAAGAACCCGATGTTTTTCATGAGATATTTGGTCATTGCCCATTATTAACCAACCCATCATTTGCTCATTTCTCACATATGTATGGTCAATTAGGGCTTGCTGCGTCAAAAGAAGAAAGGGTCTTTTTAGCACGATTATATTGGTTCACTATTGAGTTTGGTTTGGTTCAAGCGAAAAATGAGCCATTAGCCATCTATGGTGGCGGTATTTTAAGTTCACCAGGAGAAACCCTGTATGCGCTAAGTGATGCACCAGAACGTAAACCTTTTGATCTACTGGATGTATTACGCACACCCTATCGTATAGATATTATGCAGCCTATTTATTACGTGATTGAAAATATTGACTACCTTGATGAAGTTGCGCGTATGGATATTATGGCAATGGTAACCAAAGCGCGACAATTAGGCATGTTTGAGCCTAAGTTTGCCCCTAAAGTGAAAGCAAGCTAATGATTAACTGCAGCTGAGGTAAGCATCATTTGACTCGTCAGCCTGCAAGCAAGATAACCATTTAATTAAGCCAAGGAGTGTAAATGAACGCATTAACTGAGATGAAATGTGAAGCATGCCAAGCGGATGCACCTAAAGTGACCGAGGCTGAATTAGCTGAGCTTATCGGTATGATCCCCGATTGGGGCGTGGAAGTTCGTGACGGTATTATGCAGTTGGAGCGGGTATATAAATTCAAAAACTTTAAATTGGCCATGGCCTTTACAAATAAATTGGCCGATTTAGCGGAGGCTGAATTTCACCACCCTGGGATCTTAACTGAATGGGGTAAAGTCACGGTGACCTGGTGGTCACATTCTATTAAAGGGCTCCATAAGAATGATTTTATTATGGCAGCCAAGAGCGACCAGTTGCTGTAGATTAATGACGATCACCATCGATTTCAGTATATTACGTTAACGTAATATGCTGAAATAATTGCTCTGTTACAATTCTGCTGTAAACTTCACTTGCCACCGAAGCCATATCCCTCTAACGTTATGCCAAATTTCCGAAACAAACCTTTAATAAATAGGGAATCGTTACATTATGCGTTTGGAAGTCAGCTGTATTGATCGCGTGGGTTTAGCGAAAGACATCCTCGTCGTGCTTGAAAATCACGGCATTAACTTAATGGCTATTGATGCCAGTAATCGGGGTTTCTTATTTCTGCAATTTGCTGAGATTAGTTTTGAAACACTACGCGAGTTAATGCCGCAAATCCGCAAGGTTGAAAGTGTAAATGATGTTCGTACTGTGTCATTTATGCCATCAGAGCAAGAGCATTACGCTCTAAAAACCTTACTTAAAACCTTACCTGATTCAGTCTTTTCAACCGATGCTAAAGGTCGAATCCGCATTGCCAATGAGTCAGCGTTATTGACGCTCGGTATGGGTGAACATGAGGTAGTGGGTGAGTCACTTAATCATTGGGTACAAGGGTTTAACGTTGCCCGTTGGATGAGCGAAACGCCGGTATTGGCTCAGGCGACTCGAGTGCAAATTAATGGCAGTGAATATCTAGCCGAAATGCTGCCAATTTTCTTACCTGATGATAATGATAAAACGATTTTAGCCGGTGCGGTTATCTCGCTGAAATCGCCAGCCCGAGTGGGTAAACAGTTTAATGCACTGCAAAACCAGACTACTGGGTTTGATAACGTATTAGCCGTTAGTGACAAAATGAAAGAGATACTCAAGCAAGCTAAACGGATGGCGCAACTAGATGCCCCCTTGCTGATCACCGGTGAAACCGGCACGGGTAAAGAGCTAATGGCTCGTGCTAGTCATGATGCCAGCATGCGCCGCGAACATCCCTTTATTGCCATTAATTGTGCCGCGCTGCCTGATAGCGTTGCAGAAGAAGAATTATTTGGCTTTGTCAGTAATGGCACTGTCGTTAAACGCGGTCTATTTGAAGAAGCCAAAGGCGGGACTGTGTTTCTTGATGAAATTGCTGAGATGTCCAAAGCGGCGCAAGTCAAATTACTGCGTTTATTGCAAGACGGAACCTTTAGGCGGATTGGCGGTGATGAAGAAGTGCGCGCTGATGTGCGGATTATCTGTTCAACCCAAAAACATTTAGCTGAACTTTGCCAAACCGGCGAATTTCGAGAAGATTTATATTATCGTATTCATGTACTCAGTTATCACATGCCATCACTGCGTGAGCGCCGTGTGGACGTGATCCCGTTAACTGAAATGTTTCTAGAACATTATAGTCAGCAGTTATCGAGTCCCTTAAGGCGTATTTCGGCAAGCTGTCGTGATTACCTGTTTACCTACGCGTGGCCGGGTAATGTGCGTCAGTTGAAAAATGCGATTTTTAGAGCGGTGTCGATGTGGGACGGTTCAACTGAATTGACGGTCGAGCAGCTTAAATTACCATCCTATGCTGAAGGTTTTGGTTACTTCGATGAGGAATTTGAAGGCACCCTAGACCAAGCCATGAAAGAATACGAAGCAGGTTTATTGCGTCGGTTATACCCTGCGTACCCAAGTACACGTCAATTAGCAAAAAAACTGGGGGTATCGCATACCGCCATTGCCAATAAATTACGCGACTACAGTATTAGTAAAAAAAAGTAATGTAACGATTTAATGCCAACTATTTTGATGGCATTTTAGTCAACTTAACGCTGTAAATCAGTGTTTTCGATTATTTTATATTAAAGTAACCAATAATTTACAAATATCCATTAATGCCAGCAAAATGTGATTTAGCATACGCTATAGGCTTTTTTGCTGTGATGGGTTATTTGTATGATCAAATTGAGCGTGTAGTGTGGATTATCCGCCACGTTCATCCAGTATTTAGGAGCCATAATGAAACTTGCAAGTTATCACAACGGACGTCGCGACGGCCAATTGATGTTAGTCAGTAGAGATTTAACCAAAGCGGTCGCTGTACCTGCTATTGCCCATACAATGCAGCAATTACTTGATGCTTGGGATTTATTGTATCCACAATTAAATGAACTCTATGAAGCGCTTAACGATGGCCAAATGGACAATGCAGCCGATTTTGATGAAGCACGTTGTTTATCTCCGTTACCTCGTGCATACCAGTGGGCCGATGGTAGTGCCTATGTGAATCACGTTGAACTGGTGCGTAAAGCACGTGGCGCTGAAATGCCAGCATCATTTTGGACGGATCCTTTAGTCTATCAAGGCGGTTCAGACTGTTTCATTGCCCCTAAAGCCAATATCGAAGTGACAAGTGAAGAGTATGGAATTGATTTTGAATCAGAAATCGCCATCATCACCGATGATGTTGCCATGGGTGTTAGCAGCGAAAATGCCACTAAACACATCAAATTATTGATGTTAGTCAACGACGTATCGCTGCGCAACTTGATCCCCGGCGAGTTAGGTAAAGGGTTTGGTTTTTTCCAATCTAAGCCATCAAGTGCATTTTCGCCGATTGCTATTACCCCTGATGAATTAGCTGATAAATGGCAAGACAGTAAAGTACATTTACCATTAGTCACCCACTTAAATGGTGAATTGTTTGGCCGACCCAATGCCGGTGTTGATATGACCTTTAACTTTAGTCAGTTAGTGGAACACGTGGCTAAAACGCGTCCATTAGGTAGCGGGGCTATTATTGGTTCTGGCACCATTTCAAATTATGATCGCAGTGCGGGTTCAAGCTGTTTGGCGGAAAAGCGTATGCTTGAGATTATTGCCGATGGTAAAGCATCAACACCCTTTATGCACTTTGGCGACAGCGTTTGTATTGAAATGTTTGATGATAACGGTGTGAGTATTTTTGGCTCTATTGATCAAAAAGTGGTTGAGTACAAAGCCTAAGATTATTGCAGTGATGTAAATCGACATAAAAAGGCAATAGCGATAAATCGTTATTGCCTTTTTTAATAATAAAACAACAGGGATATTGACATGAAACTCTACGGCTATTGGCGTTCAAGTGCGGCTTATCGGGTGCGGATTGCGTTAAATTTAAAACAGTTAACGGCAGAGCATATTTCGGTGCATTTAGTGAATAATGGCGGTGAACAAAACTCTGCAATATATCATCAACTCAATCCGCAGCATTTAGTGCCGGTATTGGTTGATAACGGTGAGCAAGGTGAACTGACATTGTCACAATCACTGGCCATTATCGAGTTTCTTGAAGACAAGTATCCGCAACATCGCTTGCTTCCAACCAATATTGAAGATCGTGCCATTGTGCGCAGTATGGCCCAAGCGATTGCATGTGAAATTCACCCTTTAGATAACTTGCGAGTATTACAATATTTAGTCAATGAAATGGGCGTGTCAGAAGCCGATAAAATGCGCTGGTATCATCATTGGATCCACCTTGGTTTTACTGCGTTAGAAGTGCAACTAAGCCACCACTGCGGACGTTTCTGTTTTGGTGATACGCCTTCACTGGCCGATATTTGTCTGATCCCACAAGTATATAATGCCAAGCGCTTTAATCTTGACCTTGCAGCATATCCAAATATTGTCAGCATTTGGGATGAGTGCCAACAATTAGCGGCCTTTGCTGATGCAGCACCAGAGCAACAGCATGATGCCAGCTAGTCAGCGAACGTTACATCCATTGAAGCCAGATGACTTAGCTGGGCAGTTATCGACATGGTTGCTAGATGATGCTCAGCGTCTGCATGCCTTGCACATTTGCCGTGCGGTGTTACAACCACATTATATTACAGATTGGTATATCGCTGCAGGCTTTGTGCGTAATTTGGTATGGGATAAATTACACAAGTTTAAGCCGCAGCCGTTAAATGATATTGATGTTATATATTGGTGTGATATCAATGTGTCAGTGGAGCGAGACCGCGCCATTGAAGACGAACTTAGGCAGCGAGCAGATTTACCCTGGTCAGTTAAAAATCAAGCCAGAATGCATGCCAAACATGGCGATCCTGCTTATTCCTCGTGCCTTGACGCTATGTCTTATTGGCCTGAAAAACAAACTGCTGTGGGTGTTAAGTTAGTCAATGTTAATGTCGATAACACCACAGCGTTAACCCTAAGCTCGTCTTCTATTTCAATCAATGAGCATGAGATAAGCGTGGATGCTGTTTTTGGATTAGAAGGTCTTTTTGCACTCACGTTATGTGCCAATCCCAAGCGTGATATTAGTGTTTTTGAATCCAGAATAGTTCAAAAAAACTGGCTAACCCAATACCCTAAGTTAACGAAGCTCAACGAGGGGAAATAGCTGTTAGATACCATTTAATATCACGATCTGAGCTTAACGATTAAGTTATCTTCAGCCACGGCTATTTATTACTCAACAACCCCCTTTCTTGCCTCGCACTTTTCCTTAATATGAGATTTAGATGCAGATCCACCTTGTGAAACTTGTGATCCAAATCAAGTGTATTTAAACAAAGCACTACTACTTTAGAGGTATTATGTTTTTACTGATCTAGATCAATGTTATTCATCAATGACTTAGGTAGGTTGACTGCGAATGTTGAGGATGCAATTGATTTGCATCCGGTTGTCATTACCAAGGAGTGTTAAAAAATGAATAAGAAAATTACCCTAAGTTTAGTTGCCGTTTCTTTATTAACTGCTGGTTTATCATTTGGCGCCGCAGCCCATCAAGCCGGTGACATTATTGTTCGGGCTGGTGTGGCGATGGTAGCCCCTAATGAGTCGAGCCCTGTCGTGGCCGATATTGCTGAATTTGGTGTTGATAGTGATGTGCAGTTAGGGCTAAATTTTGGTTATATGTTAACGGATAATGTTGGTATTGAATTATTGGCCGCATCGCCTTTTAGCCACGATGTGTCACTGGGTGAATTAGGTAAAATAGCTGACTCGAAGCAATTGCCTCCGACACTGGTAGCACAATATTACTTTGGTGAACCACAATCAGCCTTGCGTCCTTATATTGGTTTAGGGGTTAACTTTACTAATTTCTATGACAATGAATTTACTCAAGAAGCGAAAGATCTTGGTTTAAATAATTTAAGTTTATCTAACTCTTGGGGCTTGGCAGGTCAAGTTGGACTTGATTATCAAATTGACAAAAGATGGTTAGTTAATGCGTCCGTGTGGTATGCACAAATCTCAACCGACGTGAGCTTTGATTTAGGCGCGGATCATGTGGTAGTGGAGACCGATATTGATCCATGGGTTTATATGATAAGTGTGGGTTATACTTATTAAGCGACAGTAAAAAAATAAGCAAAAGTAAGCAAGATAAGTGAAGCTAAAGCAAGTTAAGTGAAGCTAAAAAAAGAGTATAAAAAAACAGGAACTAATATGTTCCTGTTTTTATTGGTATGACTTACTTGGTTTTTTTACGCGGTTTCCAATGACGGGTATTATAAATATATTCAGGTAATAATCGATTCATCCACGCAACAACACGCCAACGTTTAGTGACATATACTCGCCGTTTACCTTTTTTAAGGGCGGTTAATATTTGTTTGGCAACCTTGTCTATCGGCGACAATAAAAATGCAGTGTTGAGTAACATAGCCTTGTCAAATAACCCTAATTGAATATCGCTGATGGTAATGGGCAATTTCAATCGTTGCGCATGCATGCACAAACCTTGTAGATAATTAACCGCAAACGCTTTAGATGCATGGTAAGCCACATTTGGTCCACCGCGCTGGCCGGCAATAGAGTTAATGGCGGCGAGTTGACCATAACCTTGTTGGCACATTAATTTAAAAATACAGTTACTGATGGCGGCAAATCCTCTGACATTCACATCAATAATATGTTGTTCAATCGGCCAAGGTAGCGTGGCATCGTAGTGATTCACACCCGTATTCACTATCACTAGATGAGCGCCATTGTGTTGCTCCCATGCCGTAGTGAGCTGCTCAATTAACCGTTCAGGTTGGCCAATACTTAAAGGGTATACAGTCACTTCCCCTGGTAAGGTTTGGCAAAATTCAGTTAGCTGATCAGCTTCAGGTACAAAAAGTACTAGGGATACGTTTTGTTCAGATAGCTGCCGTGCAAGCGCTTGGCTTAATTGCGAACTGGCACCAATAATCATTGCTGTCGCGGTAGACGTCGTTGTCAACATAGTAAACATCATCGTAATATGGTGCCCTATAATAGGAATATCAGTTATTGATAACAAGCAGGAAAATTTTTCAACTAAGACGTGTAGACTTCTAGACATCCTTGTGTATGATGAAAGCTGTTAACCGTGAGCGCTTGGTACTCACGGCCATGATAGGGTAGTCGAGCGTGTTACAAGCCTTATAGACAGGTAGATCATTATTTTTTTAATATAATGTGACGATGATAATGCAGATGTTTGGGCGGTGTTTTGGCAAAAATTTATATCGGTTTTGTGATCTCAATCGGTAATAATTGCAGGGTTAAATACGTTAATTATGTCTGCACATTCTATGTAAGTCGGTTATGCGACGATATGATCGTTACGACAAGCTCATCGTTAAGTAAGATGCTTATGGTTACAAACGCAAGATAATTTGTTTAATCCACACAAAAGGTAACAAGTATGCCGGTTCGAATTCCAGATAACCTGCCAGCGGCAAGTATTTTAGAGTCAGAAAATATCTTTGTGATGTCAGAAACCCGTGCAGCCAATCAGGACATTCGTCCAATGCGGGTATTAATCTTGAATTTAATGCCTAATAAAATCGAAACAGAAACCCAACTATTACGTTTACTGGGTAACACACCATTGCAGGTCGGGGTTGATTTATTACGCATTCATGATAAAGAATCGAAGCATACTTCAGTGGATCACATGAATACTTTTTATCGTGATTTTGAAGACATCAGACATAACAATTACGATGGCTTGATTATTACGGGCGCGCCGCTAGGACAAATTGATTTTAAAGATGTTGAATATTGGGACCATATTCGCGAGATTATTGATTGGTCGCAACAACATGTGACATCAGTATTATTTCTGTGTTGGGCTGCTCATGCTGGTTTTTATCATCTATATGATTTGCACCGTCGGTTATTAGCGAACAAACGTACAGGGGTATTTAATCATCGCCGAACCAGCGATCCGCACCCATTATTACGTGGTTTTGATGATGAATTTTTTGCGCCGCATTCACGATTTGCTGAAATGGACATCGAACAAGTTCGCCAACATCCTGATTTAGAAGTGTTGGCAGAATCTGATGAAGCTGGGGCCTATATTGTGCTCAGTCGCGATAACCATAATGTGTTTGTTATGGGCCATCCTGAGTATCAAAAAGACACGTTAAACGAAGAATATGTCCGCGATGTGGGCCAGGGACTTAACCCTGATATTCCCAAAAATTATTACCGTCAAGATGATCCCAATCAAGATCCTATTGTCCGTTGGCATAGCCATGGCAGTTTATTAGTCAGTAATTGGCTTAACTATTACGTTTATCAGTTAACGCCTTATGATTTATCAGACATGAATGCCAAAACGCCATGGGAAAATAAAAAATAACCTAGTGATATATTGATCAACTAACTAACCAATTTACTTAACCTTAACTCGGGTTTGAAGATGGGGTTACTTACATTGGGGCTATTACGCGATAACGTGTAGTAGCCTTTTGTTTCTCTGACATTCAGATAATTGTGACTCGAGTGAATGTCGATTTTGGCTGAAGTTCGATGACTAAAAGCCTACCGAGCTCCATTTCTTCCGGTAGACTTACCTTATAGATATACCTCATAGACTAAAGTTTAATTCAGTTATCCTCAGTAACACCTATAGCTAATAACGCTATTACAAACAGTTAATTAGTTATCAATTCCGATCTGTTTTTATCAAGTGTAAATCTTCAATGACAACTCAGTGAGATTAACATCACAGTTTAGACCATTTTTTACTTGCTTTACGTTCGCGTCAACGTCAGAGTGATATTCATATTATTGATGTTAATTTTTACGCGCAGTAAATTGGAGTGGTTATGAGTACAGAGCAAGCAGGTCAAGATATCGTTATTGTTGCTGCGAAGCGTACACCAATGGGTGGGTTTCAAGGGGCGTTATCTGAAGTGGCATCTCCGGTATTAGCTGCTACCGCGATTAAAGGCTTATTAGCCCAAACGGGTGTGAGTGACAATAGCGTCGACGAAGTATTAATGGGTTGTGTATTACCAGCAGGTCTTGGACAGGCGCCCGCTCGCCAAGCCACTCTGGGGGCTGGTTTACCTTTTAGCGTAGGCGCAACTACGGTCAATAAAGTCTGTGGTTCAGGCATGAAAGCGGTCATGTTAGCCCACGATTTAATTAAAGCGGGTAGCAATAATGTGGTTATTGCGGGAGGCATGGAAAACATGAGCCAGGCACCATACTTACTCGACAAAGCGCGCAGTGGGATGCGTATGGGCCATGGTAAAGTCATCGACCACATGTTTTTAGACGGTCTTGAAGATGCTTACACTGGCGGCGCTATGGGCACGTTTGCGCAAAAAACGGCCGACGACTTTGGCTTAACTCGCCAACAAATGGACGCGTTTGCCTTGGCTTCACTAGAAAAAGCCAATCGTGCGATTCAGTCAGGCGCATTTAAAGACGAAGTGGTACCCGTTCATATCAGCACTCGCCGCGGCGATGTCACCGTTGATACTGACGAGCAGCCCGGTAACGCGCGGCCAGAAAAAATTCCAACACTGCGTGCCGCTTTTACCAAGGACGGCACCATCACCGCTGCCAATTCAAGTTCAATATCAGATGGCGCAGCAGCATTAATGTTGATGACCCGAGACAAAGCACAACAACTTGGCTTAAACGTATTAGCCACCATCAAAGGCCACACCACTCATTCACAAGAACCATCAATGTTTACCACCGCACCTGTTGGCGCGATGCAAAAATTGTTCGAAAAAGTGCAGTGGAATAAAGGCGATGTCGATTTATATGAAATCAACGAAGCCTTTGCCATGGTGAGCATGTTAGCGATTTCAGAACTAGGCTTAGATGCCAACAAAGTCAACGTTAATGGCGGTGCCTGTGCATTAGGCCATCCTATTGGTTGTTCTGGTGCGCGTTTATTAGTCACACTGATTTATGCCTTAAAAGCTCGAGGCTTAAAGCGTGGTGTGGCATCGTTATGCATTGGTGGCGGTGAAGCCACTGCCATGGCGATTGAAGTGTAAAAATCAACATTAGCTAAGCTCAACAAGGCATTAGTTCAACAACACTACCGCACAGGTAGAAGCAAACGCAGCCACATTAAATGTGATACTGACAAACATAATAATCCGCATTGCCTGTGCAGTAACTCAATACGAGTGATGTTATTCACTCACAAGATATTCAAGGATCGAGGAAAGCAACATGATCACACAAGTTAAGCATTATATTGATGGCGAATTCACTCATGGTTGCGGCGATCGCAATATTGACGTCACCAACCCAGCCAACAATACGGTTATCGCAAAAATTAACTGTGCAACCACTGCCGAAGTAGAGTTGGCGATTGACAGTGCCAAGCAAGCGTTCAAAACCTGGAAAGAAGTGCCAGTCTCCGAGCGTGCTAGGGTCATGTTGCGTTACCAACATTTACTCAAAGAACATCACGACGAATTGGCGACGATTTTGGCTCAAGAGACAGGTAAAACCTTTGAAGATGCTAAAGGTGATGTATGGCGCGGTATTGAAGTGGCCGAACATGCTTGTGGTGTTGCAACATTAATGATGGGCGAAACCGTTGAAAACGTCGCCCGTAATATCGATACCTATAGCTACACTCAACCATTGGGTGTATGCGCCGGTATTACCCCGTTTAACTTCCCCGCGATGATCCCGTTATGGATGTTCCCGTTATCGATTGCTTGTGGTAATACCTTTATTTTAAAACCATCTGAACAAGATCCTATGACGCCACAACGTTTAGTGGAATTGTTTGTTGAAGCTGGCGCGCCAAAAGGCGTATTACAACTTATCCATGGCGACAAGACAGCAGTCGACATTTTGCTAAGAGACCCAGCCATTAAAGCGATTTCGTTTGTGGGCTCAGTGGGGGTTGGCCAATATATTTATAAAACGGGTACTGACAACCTAAAACGCGTGCAAGCCTTCGCGGGGGCTAAAAACCACTGCGTGATCATGCCTGATGCGAACAAGCAGCAAGTGATCAACAACATGGTTGGTGCCTCTGTTGGCGCAGCTGGTCAGCGTTGTATGGCGATTTCAGTAGCGATTTTTGTCGGTAAAGCCAAAGAGTGGATCCCAGAATTAAAACAAGCGTTAGCCAAGGTTCGTCCGGGTTTATGGGATGACAAAGACGCAGCCTATGGCCCTGTCATTAGCCCAGCAGCTAAAGTACGGGTGCTGAAATTAATTGCCCAAGGTAAAGCCGAAGGCGCTGAATGTTTACTCGATGGTAGTGACTTTACGGTTGCAGGGTATGAGTCAGGTAACTGGGTTGGCCCAACCATGTTTACCAATGTCACCACCGACATGAGCATTTACAAAGAAGAAATATTTGGCCCCGTCCTGTGTTGTATGGAAGCCGAAAATTTAGACGATGCTATCGAGCTGGTGAACAATAGCCCTTATGGCAATGGTACCTCAATCTTTACCGCTTCGGGCGGGGCGGCCCGTAAATATCAACACGAAATTGAAGTTGGCCAAGTGGGCATTAACGTGCCAATTCCAGTGCCATTACCTTTCTTTTCATTTACCGGTTGGAAAGGCAGTTTCTATGGTGATCAACACGCTTATGGCAAACAAGCTGTGCGTTTTTGCACCGAAACTAAAACCATTACCTCGCGCTGGTTTGATGCAGAAGCCGTTAGCGGCCCTAACATGAGCATTGATCTCAAATAAGCTCCATTGGGGTTAGTATCCATTTGTCGCGATAGTTTATTGATTTATCGCGGCAACATTTATCTGCCAACACAACAAGACAATGTTGACTCGCGCCATTTTATGATGGTGTAGCAAGACCAGACACTATAATGGTTAAGCAGCTTAAGCTGCAGGCGGGCAAAAGATAAAATGACCCAAGAGTCATCCAAGACAATAACAGGAGTCCAGCATGGATTTTAATTTAAATGAAGATCAGCGTCAGTTTGCTGATTTAGCCCGTCAATTTGCCGCAGAACAACTCGCGCCATTCGCCGCCAAGTGGGACGAAGAGCATCATTTTCCTAAAGACGTGATTCAAAAAGCCGGCGAGCTAGGGTTTTGTTCATTGTATTCGCCTGAATCTGAAGGTGGCATGGGCTTATCTCGCTTAGACGCCTCGATTATTTTTGAAGAATTAGCCCATGGTTGTACCACCACTACGGCGATGTTAACCATTCATAATATGGCCACTTGGATGGTCACTACTTGGGGCACTGAAACCCTACGTCAACAGTGGTCTGAAGGCTTAACTACCGGACAATTATTGGCTTCATACTGTTTAACTGAGTCTGGCGCGGGCAGTGATGCTGCATCACTGCAAACTAAAGCCGTGCGTGACGGTGATGATTACCTGATCACAGGATCGAAAATGTTTATTTCAGGCGCCGGAGAAACCGAGCTTTTGGTGGTGATGTGCCGCACTGGTGAGCCAGGCCCTAAAGGCATTTCAGCCATTGCGGTACCAGCTGATGCCGCTGGAGTAACCTATGGTAAAGCTGAAGATAAAATGGGCTGGAACGCTCAGCCAACAAGAATGATCAGTTTTGAAAACGTACGTGTGCCAGCGGCCAATTTACTCGGTGAAGAAGGCCAAGGCTTTACGTTTGCGATGAAAGGCTTAGACGGCGGACGGATTAACATTGCCACCTGTTCAATTGGTACCGCTCAAGCGGCATTAACCCACGCCACCCAATACATGAATGAGCGTAAACAGTTTGGTAAGCCATTAGCGGCTTTTCAAGCATTGCAGTTTAAACTTGCAGATATGGCGACTGAACTGGTTGCTGCGCGTCAAATGGTGCGTTTAGCGGCATTTAAATTAGATACCCAAGACCCTGAAGCCAGCGCCTATTGTGCCATGGCAAAACGCTTTGCCACCGATGTTGGTTTTCAAGTATGTGACAGTGCGTTGCAAATTCATGGTGGTTACGGTTACATCCGCGAATATCCATTAGAACGTCATTTCCGCGATGTACGCGTGCACCAAATTTTAGAGGGCACCAATGAGATAATGCGCTTAATTATTGCCCGTCGTTTGTTAGCCAGCGATGCTCATCCTATCCTGTAACAAACAGGTTCACTACTGACTATTCTACAACTGAATGATCCACAACTGATTTTCTAGCATAAGGAAATAAGGTTATGACTACACAACCCGATATTCTTGAACATATTATAGGCCATACGGCTATTTTGACCCTGAATAATCCGCCAGCCAATACTTGGACCGCTGACAGTTTACAAGCGCTGAAACACACAGTGCTTAAGCTAAACCAAAACAAAACTATTTATGCTTTGGTGATCACAGGTCAAGGGGATAAATTTTTTTCAGCAGGTGCAGATTTAAATTTGTTTGCCGACGGCGATAAAGTCAATGCAGCTTCCATGGCGGAACATTTTGGTGAAGCGTTTGAAGCCTTAAGTGCGTTTCGCGGTGTGTCGATTGCTGCCATTAATGGTTATGCCATTAGCGGTGGATTAGAAGTGGCGTTAGCTTGCGACTTACGTATCGCTGAAGCGCAAGCGAAAATGGCATTGCCTGAAGCATCAGTAGGATTATCGCCTTGCGCCGGTGGCACCCAAAACTTAACCGCATTAGTTGGCGAAGGTTGGGCTAAGCGGATGATTTTGTGTGGTGAACTTATTGATGCCACTAAAGCAGAGAAAATCGGTTTAGTTGAAGAAATGGTCGAAAAAGGTGAAGCATTGAATGCCGCTGTTGCTCTGGCAGCTAAAGTAGCTAGACAGTCACCTTGCAGTGTTAACGTATGTAAACCTCTTATTCAAGCTGGGCGCACAATGGCGCGTACACAAGCGCTGCCGCTTGAGCGTGAGCGGTTTATTGGTTTATTTGATACTGAAGATCAAACTGAAGGTGTGAATGCCTTTTTTCAAAAACGCACCCCAAAATGGAAGAACGGCTAATGACTCAAGATGTAATATTTCAAACATTAGGGACGCTATCAGGCCAATCAATTGGTGTGGTCACGCTCAATATCGAAAAAGCGCTTAATGCATTGAATCTCGACATGTTGCAAGCCATGCAAGCGCAGCTAACTCAGTGGCAGCAGGACGATAGTATTGCTTGTGTGGTAATGGATGGTGCAGGCGACAAAGCCTTCTGCGCGGGGGGGGATGTGCGAGCGATTTATCATGCTGCAGTGGCAAACCCGAATAACTTGACCGCAGAAGCCGGTGATTTTTTTACCCAAGAATATCAGCTTGATTATTTACTGCATCAATTCGGTAAACCCGTATTGGTGTGGGGCGACGGTATTGTGATGGGCGGCGGGTTAGGATTAATGGCGGGTGGAAGTCATCGAGTTGTCACTGAACGCAGCCGTATTGCGATGCCAGAAGTCACCATTGGGCTATACCCTGATGTAGGCGCTAGCTACTTTTTAAATCGTATGCCGGGTAAAACTGGGCTGTTTTTAGGCTTAACGGCTTACAACATGGGGGCAGCAGATGCGCTGTATGTTGGCTTGGGTAATCATTATCTTAATAGCGATGAAAAAGAGCCATTTTTCGATGCCATGGCTGAACTGGCTTGGAGTCAAGATAGTGAGCAGAATCATCACTTATTGAGTGACTTGCTCACTGGCATGACTCAGCCGCATTTAGCATCGCTGCCAACCAGTCCTTTGCAACAATTTCAAAGCCAAATCGATTTATTAATGGCCGGTGACATTCTTGATGTACATCACCAATTATCAACCCTAAATACTGAACTTGATTGGCTTAAACGAGCACAAAAAACCGCATTAGCTGGCAGCCCGATTAGTTGGCATTTAATTTTTGCTCAGGCAGCATTGGGTACCGATCTTAGCTTGGCAGAATGCTTTAAATGGGAGTTAGGCGTGAGCGTTAATTGTTGCTCCATGGGTGATTTTTGCGAAGGCATTCGAGCATTATTGATAGATAAAGACCGAAGCCCACAATGGTTGTTTACTGATGTAGAGGCTGTGGACGCAAACAAGATTGCCCAGTTAGTCGCATCGCCTTGGGCTGCAGATAAACACCCATTAGCAAGCTTTAATTAAAAAGGATGAGCAATATGGCAACAGTAGCATTTATTGGTTTAGGTAACATGGGTGGCCCAATGGCGGCCAACTTAGTTAAAGCCGGCTTAACCGTTAAGGTGTTTGACTTAAATCCGGCGGCAGTAGAAGCCTTAACTGCACAAGGTGCATTAAGCGCCAAAACGGCGTGTGGTGCAGCGGCATCGGCCGATTTTGTGATTACCATGCTACCTGCAGGTAAGCATGTGCGCAGTTTGTATTTAGGTGATGACAACAATAAAGGCCTACTAGAGGTGGTGTCAAAACAGGCATTATTAATTGATTGCTCTACCATCGATGCCGATAGCGCCCGTTTAGTGGGTGCTAAAGCCGCCGAGAAAGGGATTGAGTTTATGGATGCACCAGTCTCTGGCGGCACGGCAGGCGCTGCAGCAGGCACCTTAACCTTTATCTGTGGCGGGACTGACCAAGCTTATCAACAAGCGCAAACGGTGTTGACGGTTATGGGCGGCAATATTTTCCATGCTGGCGCGGTAGGGGCAGGTCAAATTGCCAAGATTTGTAATAACATGCTGTTGTCTGTGTTAATGGTCGGTACCAGTGAGTCATTACAATTAGGTTTGGATAATGGCTTAGATCCTAAAGTGCTATCTGATATCATGAAAGTCAGCAGTGGCGGTAACTGGACCTTAGAAAAGTATAATCCATGCCCTGATGTGATGGAAAACGTACCGTCGTCTAACGATTATCAAGGTGGCTTTATGGTTGACTTGATGGTCAAAGATTTAGGCTTGTCGCAAGAAGCGGCAGTCGCCTCTAATTCAAGCACACCAATGAGTTCTCTGGCTCGTAGCTTATATGTTAATCATGCTCGTCAAGGCCATGGTCGTCGCGATTTTTCGAGTATTTTTGAACAATTTTCAAAGAAAAAATAAAGGATTCAGTTGATGGAATTAAAAGATAAGGTTGTCGTCATTACTGGCGGAGCAGGTGGACTAGGTCTGGCAATGGCGCACGATTTAGCTGCTCGAGGGGCTAAATTGGCGCTTATCGATGTTGATCAAACCAAGCTTGAAGAAGCCTGTGCTGATTTAGGTTCAACAACTGAAGTACAAGGCTACGCCTTAGACATTACTGATGAAGAAGATGTCGTCGCTGGCTTTAAATATATTGTTGAAGATTTTGGTCAAGTGAATGTGTTAATTAACAACGCGGGTATTTTACGTGACGGGTTAATGGTCAAAGCCAAAGAAGGCAAAGTGATCGACCGCATGTCGTATCAACAATTTCAATCGGTGATCAACGTAAACTTAACCGGCACTTTTTTGTGTGGTCGCGAAGCGGCTGCAGCCATGATTGAAACGGGCCAAGCTGGGGTGATCATTAATATTTCTAGCTTAGCTAAATCCGGTAATATGGGGCAGTCTAATTATTCGGCGTCTAAAGCGGGCGTAGCAGCCATGTCCGTAGGCTGGGCCAAAGAACTCGCGCGCTATAACATTCGCAGTGCCGCCGTTGCCCCAGGTGTTATTGCTACTGAAATGACCGCCGCCATGAAACCAGAAGCGTTAGAACGCCTTGAAAAAATGGTTCCAGTTGGCCGTTTAGGTCAGCCAGAAGAAATTGCTTCAACGGTGCGTTTTATCATTGAAAATGATTATGTGAATGGCCGAGTGTTCGAAATTGATGGTGGTATTCGTTTATAAGCGATGATATCTGCTTTAAGTTTGTTATGATGCTGTCACGCCAAGCTAATACTATTCGTATTAGCTTGGCGTTATTTTTTCACTCTTTAGGGATGCTATTACGTGGCCAAATTAGAATTTCTGATCAAAAAAATCATGTTAATTGTTGGAGTGCTAGGGGTGATAATCATCTATGGCGGTTTTTTGTATTTATTCTTTTCCGATCGTTCGACGGCTGCTTTACCGTGGTTTTTACTTATCTCACCTTGGATTTGCGTCTACTTTGGTTTAACACATGTGCAGCAAGCAGCTGTAATACAATGGTTTGTCAATAAATTCACCTTTAAAAACAACGCTAAGTAGCCCCGTTTATGTCTGCTCTATCAGCGTTTTTATCGCGGTTTTCTATTCCCCTGTATACCATGATAGCCTTGGTTGCATTTGCGGCTAACTCGGTATTGTGCCGCATGGCGTTATCATCGACCCAGCAAACAACGCCATTAATTGATCCAAGCAGTTTTACGGCCATTCGTTTGACCACAGGTGCCTTGGTGTTGTGGTTATTAATGTTATTGCGACCAAGTAAAACCGACACTAATAACTCCACTCGCCGAGGTAGCTTGTTTGCTGCGGGATTATTGTTTATCTATGCTGTGGCGTTTTCATACGCTTATGTACTGCTCGACACCGCTACTGGTGCGTTGATTTTGTTTGCCGCAGTGCAAATTAGCATGATGGTCATCAGCCATATTCAAGGTCAACGACTGACGTTACTCGAGTTCATTGGGGCATTATTGGCTTTTGCTGGCTTTGGCTATTTAGTGTTACCTGGGGTTAGTGCTCCCTCACTCACCGGCTTAGTGTTAATGGCCATCAGTGGCTGTGCATGGGGGGGCTACACTTTATTGGGTAAACAGTCTCGCCAACCGCTATTCGACACTGGATATAATTTTATTCGGACCTTGCCGTTGGTTATGGTGATGATAGGCGCAGTATGGTTGCTGTCCGTGTTTGCCGTTACCGAACCAATGAGCCATTTCATCTTATCACCATTAGGGATCCTACTGGCCATCTTGTCAGGCGGCGCGGCATCCGGTGTCGGGTATGCATTATGGTATCAAGCATTACGTGGGTTAACATCAACCCATGCAGCGGTATTACAGCTGACCGTTCCCGTCATTGCAGCCTTAGGTGGCGTGTTGTTTTTAGGTGAAACGATCAGTATTCATCTTAGTATCTCAGCCTGCATCATTTTTTTAGGTATAGCATTAGTCATTTTAGCTAAGCCAAAACAAATCAAAATTTAATAGATTAACTCAATAAAACAAACGATTAACGAGGTTATATGAGCAATTCAACAGCGTATCCTATTGGTACTCCAGGGCAAAAATGGACCGATGCTGACAAAAGCCAATGGTTAGCACAAGTGACGATAAAACGTTCATATCAAGATGAAGTGGTGAGTAAATTAACCCCGCTGGCCGCTCAGTTTGAACAAGTACAATACGGCGCGTTATCTTATGATGCCGACAAATACCCACTGTTTGCGTTTAAACCTCAGCAGTGGGATAGCAATAAAAAAACCATTCTCGTGACGGGTGGCGTGCATGGATATGAAACCAGTGGTGTACAAGGTGCGATTCAATTCTTAGCCACGAAAGCACAACACTATGCTCAATATTTTAATGTAGTCGTAGCGCCTTGCATCAGTCCTTGGGGTTATGAAACTATTAATCGTTGGAATCCTAAATCCATCGACCCTAATCGTTCTTTTTATCCTAATAGCCCAGCAGAAGAGTCTGCTGCACTGATGGCATTTGTCGCAACACTGGGCGATATTTATGCGCATATTGACCTACATGAAACTACCGATACTGACGAGCTGGAGTTCAGACCGGTATTATCTGCTCGCGATGGTGTGGAATATGACAAAGGTATTATTCCTGACGGTTTCTACCTTGTCGGTGACAGTGACAACCCAACACCCGCATTTCAAAAAGCGGTTATCGACTCGGTCTTAAAAGTGACTCATATTGCTCCAGCAGATGATAAAAACCAACTTATCGAAGTGCCGATTGAACAATTTGGGGTGGTTAACTATCCGGTTAAAAAACTCAGTTTATGCGCCGGCATTACAGTCAATCACTTTAACACCACCACCGAAGTCTATCCCGATAGCCCACTTGTCACCGTTCAAGAATGTAACGACGCTCAAGTCGCTGCCATCATTGGTGGATTGGATTATATTGTTGGTTATTTGAAGCTTTAAAAACGATGGCAAGCGATGACAAGCGGTCAAAGCCTAGAGACTAGGGCGGACTGCATCCTGCTAGAGTCGTTTCGCTGTGCTGTTTGCTTTTATAGCATCTAGCCGCGCAGCGTCCTAGCAGCGAAGCGCTCTAGGCTGTTTGTTTTATTGCGTCCTGCTAGGGTCGCTTCGCTGCTATGATTTTATAGCATCTAGCCGCGCAGCGTCCTAGCAGCGCAGCGCTCTAGGCTCTTGCTATAGATTTTATAGCCTCTAGGCTGTTGAAGCTTTTACCGTCAACGCCGGGTTAGTGTTTGCTTTTGTTTTGTTATCGATATCGGTCCATTTTAGGTTGATAAATAGCCCGAAAATCCTTACAATATTGCGCTTCGTATTTACCTCGGCTTTGCCGTATGCCAGTTTCAATATCATTTTTTGCTTGCTTGGGTCGTCTAGACGTCAACTCAAACGATTACACGATAATTTGATATGGGCTTTAACACACAACACGATTTGGAATTTCATTTTGATTACAACAGCTAACATCACGATGCAGTTTGGCGCAAAGCCACTGTTTGAAAACCTATCAGTTAAATTTGGTGGCGGTAATCGCTACGGTTTAATTGGCGCGAATGGTTGTGGTAAATCCACCTTTATGAAAATCCTTGCCGGTGATTTAGAGCCTTCAAGCGGTAACGTCTCGATAGATGTTAACGAGCGCATGGGTAAATTAAACCAAGACCAGTTTGCTTACGAAAGTTTTTCAGTCATTGATACTGTGATCATGGGCCACAGAGAGTTGTGGAAAGTGAAGCAAGAGCGTGACCGTATTTATTCTTTACCTGAAATGAGTGAAGAAGACGGTATCAAAGTGTCTGAGCTTGAGATGGAATTTGCTGAGATGGATGGGTATACCTCAGACGCTCGTGCAGGCGATTTATTGCTTGGTGTGGGTATTGCCACTGAGCAACATTTTGGGCTAATGAGCGAAATCGCTCCTGGTTTCAAATTGCGGGTGTTATTGGCGCAAGCATTATTCTCAAATCCAGATTTATTGTTACTTGACGAACCGACCAACAACTTGGACATCGATACTATTCGCTGGTTACAAGACATGTTGAACCAACGTAACAGCACCATGATTATTATTTCCCATGACCGTTACTTTTTAAACTCAGTGTGTACCCATATGGCTGACTTAGATTACGGTGAACTGCGAGTGTTCCCTGGTAACTACGACGAATACATGATGGCTGCACAGCAATCACGTGAACGTTTAATGAATGACAACGCGAAGAAAAAAGCGCAAATTGCTGAATTACAAACCTTCGTAGCACGCTTCTCGGCTAACGCATCGAAAGCGAAACAAGCCACATCACGCGCTAAGCAAATTGATAAAATTAAACTTGATGACATTAAAGCATCAAGTCGCGTCAACCCCTTTATTCGTTTCGAGCAAGACAAGAAATTGTTTCGAAATGCACTGGTCGTCGAAAATTTAACTAAAGGTTACGACAAACCCTTATTTAGCAAACTGAACTTAATGGTTGAAGTGGGTGAACGTATTGCTATTTTGGGTCAGAACGGTATTGGTAAAACCACGTTACTACGTACTTTAGTGCACGATATTCCACAAGACGAAGGGACTATTAATTGGTCTGAAAATGCCAATCTTGGTTACTACGCCCAGGATCATGAAGCTGATTTTACTAATGACATGACTTTATTTGAATGGATGAGTCAATGGCGCAAAGAAAACGATGACGATCAATCTGTTCGCGGTATTTTAGGCCGTATGTTGTTTGGCGCAGATGACATTAAAAAATCCGTTAAAGTGTTGTCCGGTGGTGAAAAAGGCCGTATGTATTTCGGTAAACTTATCATGCAAAAAGCCAATATTTTGTTACTCGATGAACCAACCAACCACATGGATATGGAATCAATCGAGTCATTAAATAATGCGCTTGAAAAGTACGAAGGCACATTGATTTTCGTCTCCCATGACCGTGCATTTGTATCATCATTGGCCACACGTATTATTGAAATCACCGACAAGGGTATTAATGATTTCAAAGGCACTTACGACGAGTTATTGGCGAGTAAAGGTATCGACGCTTAATTGTGGTTTTATAGCCAGTATCGTTTATAGCCAATACTAACGAATTAACATCATTAGCCCTGAACAAATGTTCGGGGCTTTTTGTTTTTATTTACCTGCCTAAGTCATATACTCTAATGTTATAAATCAATGGTATTACCCAGCACAGGCATCTATTTTATGAGCATCACCCTCGAACAAGCCGCATCAACCTTGAATGAACTCAAATGTCGTACTAATTTTAATATTAAGAATGTTACCGAATACATGCTCCCTGAGTTAAAAGAACCGGTTTATTTGCATGTAGAAGGACAAACGCCATTACTGATTATCCGTCCGGCATTTGAAATTTTTTCGACAGAATTGGCGACCATAGATGGCGTACACGCAAAATATGATTATTACCATAATGCGCAAATGACCCGATTTCCAACCCGTCGAAACAAAGGCTTAAATGAAATTCACTATGGTCTAGCATTTCGGTTTGATACCACAGATGCAGTTATTCTATTTATCAATAGACTGATTGAAATTGTAAAAGGATAAGTTGACTCATTAGGAGCGCGATAGGCCATGACAGAGCAATTTAATATTAATCAGTTTAATTGTTCCATTAGCGGTATGGGACAGACCCTTATTTGGGCCCATGGCTCAACCGGCAGCATCCAAAGTGAAGATGCGATTGGTTTATATGCCTGGCATCGATTTCCAAAAAAATTACAGCTTATTCGTTATGACGCCGTTGGTCATGGCTTGTCTTCAGTCGGTAAGTGCGTTGAAGACTATTTATGGCCAGAATTGGCGAATGACATGATAAGCATCGCCACGCATTTAAGCGCGCCATCAGAGCTTATTTTAGGGGGGCAATCAATGGGCAGTGTCACGAGCTTATATGCTGCATTGAAGTATCCAGAAAAAGTAAAAGGATTGATCCTGATGAACCCGCCCACAGCATGGGATGCACGGGCGGCACAAGTGGATACTTACCCTAAAATGGCCAAAGCAGCGCGTATTTTTGGCGGTAAAGGGTTAGCCAGGATAAACGCCAAACATTGGGATAAAATGCTACCAAGTTGGCTGATTAATGGCCATGAACACAGTGTGCTGGGCATGTTAGATGGATTAAAATTGATGACACGTCAAACGCTTGACCGACTGTTTCGCGCAGCCGCCCTCAATGATCTGCCAAATAAACAACACATTGCCACATTGACTATGCCAACCCTGATTTTAGCCTGGGAGGGTGATAAGGCTCACCCCATTGAGACCGCCATTGAGTTGCATAAAATATTACCACATTCGACGTTACACATTGCTCACTCGATAGATGATGTCAATGAATGGCCAAAATTGATCAGTGAATTTTGTCTCAATAACGACAACAATGGGAAAGAACGATAAGAACCTAGATGTTAAATAGCTTCGCTACTAGAGGCTAGAAAAGCGGAAAGAATGAATGGACCTAGATGCTAGATCGTTTCATCTAGCTGTTACTTGCTTGTATATTAGCGCAGCGATCTAGCAGGACTAAGTCCGCTCTAGCCTCTAGGCTTTAATCGCTTGTCACCGCTTGTCATCGGCCTGTATCGCTCTTACCCGAGTACCAAGGCTACTTGGTGCAGTTTTGCAATAAGGTCACAAAAAAATCGCTGCCTTTACGCTCTGCAAAAGCAATATTCCGCTCAGGAATGGATTCGGGGTCGGTATAGCTTGCTAACGCTATTTCCATACTGGCTTCACGGATAATATGCAGGCAAGGGTAGGGAGAACGATTGGTAAAATTAGCCGGACTGTCTTGGGGTTCACCTTCAAAGCAATAGTCTGGGTGAAAACTGGCGAGTTGGTAAATGCCTTCATAACCTTGCTCAACCAATTCATCATTTGCATAATCGACTATGTCTAAATAAGGGTAGAAGCCTTCAAATCCACGAGGCAGAATAAACAGTGTGGTTTCAGTTTGAGGATGATTGTCCAAGTATTGGCATTCTTGTATTAACGCATTAAGCACTTTTGCTACTTTGGTTTCTTCAATGGCAACATAACGAATGCTGGCACGTTCGACCTCTCGACGGGCAAACGGGCAAATGTTGTATTTCATAATGACATCTTTCACCCATTTTTCAGTGTGAGTGAGGCATTCATGTGGTTCCATTATGTAACCTTTTAACCCTATTTAATGGTTCAGTGAGTTGTGGGTGGCAACATCATTGGGATAATCGATGCTACTAATAATAAAGCCATTGTGACATTAAAAATACGTTGTTGGCGCTCATTTTTAAGTAGTCGTTTTAGCGCCACCCCAAATCCAAGCCAGACAATTGCACAGGGAAATGCCACACACAAAAATACGCTGGCAATGGTAATCACTTGGCCATTGAGCTCTTGCTGCACTGAGGTAAATGTTGCAATGGCGCCGACAGCCATGATCCAACCTTTTGGATTTACCCATTGAAACGCAGCCGCTTGCAAAAAACTAAACGGTTTACTCACCGGTTTGCCTTCCATTTTACTGCTGCTATTGGCAATGAGCCATGATAGGTAAAGCAGGTAACTGATACCAATAACTTTAATCACAATATGGATGAAGGGATAAGCTTTAAATATTGCGCTTAACCCAAGCCCGACGGCCAATATCATGGTCGGAAAACCTAAGCTTATACCCATTAAGTGAGGAATACTTCGCTTAATACCAAAGTTCACTCCAGAGGTCATTAACATAATGTTGTTCGGGCCAGGAGTAATGCCGGCAGAAAAAGCAAATAACGCAATGGCGAATACTAACTCCATGAAAGGGTCTCTGTAGTGGATTAATAAGCTATTTTGATAAGTCGAATTCTAGGGGAAATGAATGATTCACCATAATGATTTTTTTAACGCTTGCCTAAATATATCGTTTTAATATTAACACAACGGCTATTTATTCATTAAGCTGTTGTTATAAGTTAAGTAAATTATTAGTGACTCAGTGTAATCGTTGATCGTTACTATCAAGCAACAAGGCCAGAGTTTATCTCTGAGCTCGTTACTTGAGCATTTCGATAATAACCAGGTAGGTTAATAACTGACATCTACTTCGTAAGATGAAAATTTACGGATATTAATCACCCCTGTATCAAAAATAAGATATTGGCCTTTAATGCCTTGTAAAATACCGCTAACTTCAGCAATTTTATCGAAATTATGCGACTTTACTTTAACTGGGAATTGCGTGATCGGATAACTTATGGCCTGAATATTAGCGTCTAGGCGTTCAATGACAATATCTTGATGTTCGGCCGCGAGGGCTTGCAGTTTATCTTCAATTAACGGGATAAGCTGCGCAGCTTGCTCTACCAAATCGACATCATCATTATGACCTTTTAGCATCGCTTGCCAATGGGTTTTATCATTAATGAATTTTGCCAGTTCAACTTCAATTAAGCCCGACATTTTACGGGTAGACACTTTAAAAATAGGTAAGCCTTGAGTCGCGCCTTGATCTATCCAACGGGTTGGGATTTGAGTATGGCGGGTAATACCTACTTTAATGCCTGAAGTATTAGACAAATAGACATAATGTGGCACAAAGCAATTTGACATGCCCCATTCTGGTTCGCGGCAAGTGCCTTGATCAAAGTGGCATGTTTCTGGTTTCATTATACACAGGTCGCAACTGGCCAGTTTTGTCATGCAGACATAACAATGGCCCTGAGAATAACTTTTCTTGGTTTTTTTACCGCAGTTGCTGCAAAAAATATTACCCGTATGAGTCATGGTTAATGACTTACCAATAAGCGGGTTAAGCGCTAAACGCGCTTCTCCGACAGGTAAATGATACTCCACCTCATGGTCATCATTGAGGTGGGTTTTCAGTTTTGATAGCGTTCCAAACATGGTTAATCCATTTATCGTCATTATTATGTGGCAGTTTAGCAGATGATGAAAACGGATTTTAGCCTTAATTTGCCTTGTTTGTTTTTGCCTTAAACGTTAAATTCAACTTATGCTAATTTACTGAGCTTATCTAATACAACATCATCACCCATTTCATAAAGTGATGCCGTGATTTGCTCCTCTTGAGCGGGATCGGTTAAGCCAAATGCCATTGTCGCTCTAAATAACGCAATGCCTGTGTGGCTGGCCGTTTCGTATTGGCTACTAAACTGTTCAATGTTTACGCCTAACGCATTCATTTTATTAGAGATGTGCAACACAATCCCGGGGCGATCGTATGCGATTAAGTTGTAATACAGATGCTTAATCGGTTTCGTGCTTAAGGTGGTTTTAGCAAAGGTTAAGGCTAAGCCGTCAATGCATTCTAAGGCGTCAACTAATGCATCCCATTTTAGCGCTGGGACTTCTAATTGTAATATCGCGGCAAAAACGCCATCTAGATGGCGCATTTCCGAGTCTAGCCAGTTGCCATTATGTCGGCTTACTACATTGGCTATTTGTTCTACTAAGCCTTTCCTATCAGGTGCTTGAAGAGTAATAATATAACGCATCATTCGATATTTCTCCTATAAATAATGTCTGTAACACAACTGTCATCTTTACGTCATATAATCTCAGCCACTTAAGATTGTGTTATGTTTTTATTGCTGTCCTACAACAGGTTTACTGTTGTGTTACTACAATTTATTTAGAGACTAAAGGATAACTAATAGACAGTTATTTAGTCATAAATATTTATTGTTAGCATAGTAGACTACACAATCAAAGCGCTAATTATGGCATCGATTAATTATTAGAGGTTCTTAATGGAAAGTCAGGTCAATCAACCTGGTTCTGCTGAAAAAAGTCTACTCGTTGATAGACATGCAACCCGCAGAGCATTTAAGGATAAAGCAGCTGAGATTGGGGTAACCATCGGTGGCACCTTAGTGTTTGTCACTTTGTTATTAATATTTTTCTATTTGCTGTATGTCATCAAGCCCATTTTTGATGGTGCAGATATAGAACCTGTTACGAGTGTCAGCTATCAACATGCTGATGCTAAAACCTTAATGGTCGGCAGTGATGAACAAAACGAAGTGCTATATCGGGTGACCGAATTGGGTACTGTTGATTTTTATTCAGCCGCGAGCGGTGAATTAATTTCGTCTTTTACTCCTAAACTTCCTCAAGGTGCAACGGTAACTAGCAGTACCAAATCAAGTCCAAGCGAGCAACGCTTCGCATTAGGGCTAAGCAACGGTCAAGTGATTGTTGTCGGGATTGAGTTTGGTTTGACCTACCCAGACAATCAACGTCTGATTACCCCTTCTTTACGTTATCCAATGGGGGAAGCGCCATTAACCATTAATCGCGATGGTGCTGTGTATAATCTGGTGTTTGATTATAGCGATAGTCGCATGAGCTTTGCTTATCAAGACAAAAATGGTGCTTGGAAGCTAAATCGCCAAGAAGGCGAAGAAAACATGATGACTGAAGAAGTTGAATGGTCATCGGTTGAAGTCTTTATTGAAGATGCGCCAAACGATGTCGTATCAGTATTAATGACCCCAGATCATCGTCAGCTTATTTTGAGCGCGAATAACAAACTATTTATTTACAACACTCGTAATGCACACTCTGTAGAGTTGCTTCAAGTCGTTGATGTAAAAAAAGTTAATGCTGATGTTAAGCAAGTGAATTTACTTGCGGGTGCCAGCTCGATTTTAGTCAGTTATGACAGTGGCATTGTGAGTCAGTACTTCCAAGTAAATAGCGAAAAAGGGCGTTTATATGAGCAAATTCGTGAGTTTGATGATATTGCTCCAGTGAGTGTTATGGCGACAGAGTTTTATCGTAAAAGCTTTGCAGTCTTAAGCCCTGAAGGTGAGTTAACCCTGCTTTATACTACCAGTGAACGAGAGTTATTCGACGAGAAGTTTCAGTTAACTAACCCTGGGGAAATGAGCTTTAGCCCGCGTTCAAATGCCTTGGTGATTGAAGCCGATAACAAACTTAACCTTTTCTCTGTTGAAAACAGCCACCCAGAAATATCGTGGAGCGCGCTGTGGGAGAAAGTGTGGTACGAAAGTTACCCTGAACCACAATATGTATGGCAATCGACGTCTGGTTCTGACGACTTTGAGGCTAAGTTAAGTTTAATGCCGTTAGCATTTGGTACCATGAAAGCCGCTTTTTACGCCATGTTGTTTGCGGCGCCATTAGCGATTGCCGGTGCCATTTATACCGCTTACTTTATGACGCCAAAAGTCCGCAACGTGGTAAAGCCTACCATTGAAATTATGGAGGCATTACCCACGGTTATTTTGGGTTTCTTGGCAGGATTATGGCTAGCGCCACTGATTGAAGATAACTTACCCGGCATAGTGGTGTTGTTGTTGTCAATGCCCATATCAATACTCATCACCGCATTTGCTTGGAGTAAATTGCCACAAACGTGGAAGCATCGCCTACCAGAAACATATCAAGAACTGATGTTATTGCCAGTGATTATATTTGTCGGTTGGTTCTCATTTACGATTAGCCCTGTCATTGAAGTGGCATTATTTGACGGTAATACTCGCCAGTTTATTACCAACGATTTAGGCATTACCTTTGACCAACGTAATGCGCTTGTTGTGGGGATTGCCATGGGTTTTGCGGTTATTCCAACAATATTTTCGATTGCTGAAGATGCTATTTTCTCCGTACCACGTCATTTGTCAAACGGCAGTTTGGCATTGGGTGCAACAAACTGGCAAACCCTGACCAAGGTGGTATTGCTTACCGCCAGTCCGGGTATTTTCTCGGCCATCATGATGGGCTTAGGCCGTGCAGTGGGTGAAACCATGATTGTGTTAATGGCAACCGGTAATACCGCAATCCTTGAGTGGAGTGTGTTTGAGGGTATGCGTACCTTAGCGGCAAACATTGCCGTAGAAATGCCGGAGTCGGCCATTGGCAGTACGCATTACCGTGTATTGTTCTTAGCCGCCTTTGTATTGTTCGTGTTCACCTTCTTCTTTAATACCATTGCAGAAGTTGTTCGCCAACGTTTACGCGAACGTTATAGCTCACTGTAAGGAAAGATGATGACTCAATTAATGATTATTTCGCCAATCGCCTTGAGAGGTTTGTGTAATGGGTAAGTGGTTTAAATCAGGTTCACCGTGGATTTGGATGACCGGTGGTGCCGTTAGTATCAGTTTAATTGCCGTTCTAGGCTTATTACTGTTAATTGCGTGGCGTGGCTTGAGTTACTTCTGGCCTGCTGATGTTTACCAATGGCAACTTGAAGACAATAATGGCGTTAAAAGCACCCTTATTGGTGAAATTTATAACCGCGAAGAAGTGCCTACGGAACGGTTAATTTCAGCAGGTCATAAATTTACCAAGCACCCTGGTGAGTTTGTGACGCGTTACTTGGTTAAAACAGGTAACCGTGAGTTTGTGGGATTAGATTTTCGTTGGATTTTAGCAACAGATATCGTTAGCCGTTCAATGCCTGCAGATGTTGCTAAGCTTGAGCGCACACAAAATGGTAATTTTTACGGTTACCCCGTTGCGGTTATTGAAGACGGTAAGCGTTTAGCGCTCAATGATGAAGCTGCGATTGAAACGTCATTGATGGGTCATATAGATCGTGCGGTTGCAATTGCTGATGAAGCATTAGCGTTGCAAAAAAGTGACATTGGCTCAATTAATTATCAAATGGAGCGTCTACGTTTAAAAGAGCGTGGTTATGAGCTAGAGGGTGAATTAACTGATGAGCTTAAAGCTGAGGTGGAAGCGCAAGTTGAACAGCTTCACCAAAACTACTTAGTCCTTGAAAAAGACTTGTTTGCCTTACGCGCTAAAGCCGCCCGCGATTCTGTTGTCGTCAAAGATATGCGTGGCGTTGAAGTCACCTTGCAACTGGACTCTATTTTAGACGTCAGCTATGTCAATCACATGAGCTTGCTCAGTAAAGTTGGCCACTGGTTTGTTGGTATTGGCCGTTTTGTCAGTGACGATCCCCGCGAAGCCAATACTGAGGGTGGGGTGTTCCCCGCTATTTTTGGTACCGTTTTTATGGTGATGCTAATGGCGGTTATTGTAACGCCATTTGGAGTCATTGCCGCGATTTACCTTCATGAATATGCTAAGAAAGGCCCTATTACCAAGCTGATCCGCATTGCGGTTATCAATTTGGCCGGTGTACCGTCAATTGTTTACGGTGTCTTTGGTTTAGGCTTCTTTGTCTACATGATGGGTGGCTCAATTGACCAATTATTTTTTCCAGAAGCATTGCCTTCACCAACATTTGGCTCTCCAGGGGTACTTTGGTCTGCATTGACCTTAGCTATTTTAACCTTGCCTGTGGTGATTGTATCAACTGAAGAAGGCTTAAGCCGGATTCCAAGTGCGGTTCGTCAAGGCAGTTTGGCTTTAGGTGCCACCAAAGCCGAAACCTTATGGCGTATTGTCATCCCAATGGCGAGCCCAGCGATTATGACTGGTTTGATTTTAGCTGTAGCACGTGCTGCCGGTGAAGTGGCGCCGTTAATGTTGGTTGGTGTGGTAAAATTAGCGCCAACATTACCGATTGATATGAATTTCCCGTTTGTGCATTTAGAACGTAAGTTTATGCACTTAGGTTTCCATATTTACGATGTAGGCTTCCAAAGCCCTAACGTTGAGGCTGCACGTCCCTTAGTGTATGCAACTTCGTTCTTATTAGTATCTGTAATTGTTGCCCTTAATTTAACCGCTATTAGCGTGCGCAACCATTTACGTGAAAAATTCCGTTCGCTAGAACATTAATTAGCGATATCCTGAGGAAAGATAAAAATGATTTCAATTGATAGTTCAGCAATGCAAACAGAAGCCGTTGATTTAGTTAACTTACCGGCACAGGATACCGCCCTTGAGATCCGTAACCTTGATTTACGTTACGGTGATAAACAAGCGTTATTTGATGTCTCGATGAAGATCCCTAAAAAACAAGTTACCGCATTTATTGGCCCAAGTGGCTGTGGTAAATCAACTCTTTTGCGTTGTATTAACCGTATGAATGATTTGGTTGATAGTTGCAAAATTGACGGTGAAATCTTGCTTTATGGTCAAAATATTTATGATAAGAAAGTCGATGTAGCAGCATTACGTCGTAACGTAGGTATGGTCTTTCAGCGTCCTAATCCGTTTCCTAAGTCAATCTATGAAAACGTGGTTTATGGCTTACGTTTACAAGGATTGAGTAACCGTCGTGAATTAGATGAAGCGGCTGAACGTTCATTGCGTGGCGCAGCTATTTGGGACGAAGTGAAAGACCGTCTACACGACAATGCATTCGGATTATCGGGTGGTCAGCAACAACGTTTAGTGATTGCACGTGCCATAGCCATTGAGCCAGAAGTCTTATTACTCGATGAGCCAACGTCGGCGCTGGATCCAATGTCAACCTTAATTATTGAAGAGTTGATTACAGAATTAAAGGAAAAATATACCGTTGTTATTGTGACACATAACATGCAACAAGCAGCACGGGTGTCAGATCAAACGGCCTTTATGTACATGGGCGAATTGGTTGAATATGCTAATACTAATACCATTTTCACGACCCCCAAAAAGCGTAAAACTGAAGATTATATTACCGGCCGTTACGGTTGATCTTTGTTAAAAAAGCTTTTAATTAACAGATATAAATTAGGTGGGTATCATGGAAAAAATGAATTTAAGTAAACATATATCAGGCCAGTTTAATGCCGAACTTGATGACATTCGGAATCGGGTGTTGGCTATGGGCGGTTTAGTTGAACGTCAGCTTGAACAAGCATTGGATGCGTTAGCAACGCTTGACTCAGAATTAGCTCAACAGGTGATCGAAGGCGATCACAAAGTCAATGGTATGGAAGTCGCTATTGATGAAGAGTGCACTCGTATTATTGCAAAACGTCAACCAGCCGCCAGTGATTTGCGTTTAATCATTGCCATTTCGAAAACCATTACTGATCTGGAGCGTATAGGTGATGCTTGTGTACGTATCGCCAAAGCGGCGGTAGAAAAGCGCGCTAACAGTCAACAACCCCTATTGGTCAGTATTGAAAATATGGGCCGTCACGCCACCCGCATGTTGCACTCAACCTTAGATGCATTAGCACGTATGGATGCCGATGAAGCGTTTGAGTTGCATAAACAAGATGCGAAAATAGACAAAGAGTATGAAGGTATCATCCGTCAATTAATGACTTATATGATGGAAGACCCTCGATCAATCCCTGATGTGTTAGACGTATTATGGGCTGCGCGTGCGGTTGAGCGTGTAGGTGACCGTTGTAAGAATATTTGTGAATACGTGATTTACTATGTTAAAGGCAAAGACGTTCGTCATATTTCTTATGAAGAAATGGAAAAAGAACTGTAAAAGATAACGGCTTTTAAAACGCCCTAATTTGTACTGTTTATTTAATAAACAGCTCAAATTAGGGCGTTTTTGTTTAGGGGTTTTGATGGATATTTGTTATCTTTGCTGGCTAGCTAATTTGCTCTATTGTTGAAGAATCTTTTTATGAAAAACACCCTTGCTCGTGGTTTAACTAATTTATTGCCTATGGTGCTGTCCATTTGGCTATTTTGGTCATTGTTCATCTCACTCGATGGCTTAGGTAAATTATTGCTCAATATTGTGGGGGTAGAATCTGTTTTTCTTGGTGCCGGTTTTTGTTTGGTCGCAAGTTTAGTGTTTATTGCCGGACTGTTATTTTCAGTTAGCCCCATTGCGTGGGTGTATGGTTGGATTGAAAGCCAACTGATGAAGTTTCCACTGTTTAAATCTGTCTACGGTAGTATTCGCGACATCGCGAGTTTGATGAATCGTGATGGCCAGCCGAAAACTCAAAAAACCGTATTAGTCAAACAAGCTAATGGCGGTTTTGTCGTCGGGTTTATCATGAGCGAATCGGTACCTCAGCCACTTACTGATGCGTTACCTGAAGGTGATTGGGTCCCAGTATTATTTCAATTAAGTTACCAAGTGGCAGGCGTGACCAGTTTAGTTAAACGCCAAGACTTAATTATCGTTGATTGGTCCTTCGAAGATGCCATGCGCTTTAATTTAACCGCCGGCATAACCAACAGTAATGTTGCCAAGAACTAGGTAAAGCGGGTAACCGCCGGTAGTCGCGATAAAAGCTGACAACAGTCGATAACAGCGAATGCTGCGCCTACGGTAAAAAAAGCGATGAAAGACTCGGTGCGAAAGCGAACTGGCAGCTAGGTTTAAGCGTTGCTATTGTTAATCTGCACCATTAGCAGAATAATCGTAAAATAAGATCGACCAAACAATTGCCCAAAGCGATAACAGTGATTATCCTTGAGGTAATTCTTTATATGAGTGATAAATCAATGTCGGCCAACGAAAGTAAATTAGATAAAGTATTAGCTGAAGCTAGGGATTATAAGGCCTCTCGTGAAAAAGGTTATCGAGAACAAGCGCTTAAGTTATACCCTTGGGTATGCGGTCGCTGCACTCGCGAATTCACCCATAAAAATTTATCTGAGTTAACGGTTCATCATCGCGATCACAACCACGATAATAATCCATCAGATGGGACGAACTGGGAGTTATTGTGCCTGTATTGTCACGACAATGAACATTCGCGTTTTGAAGAGCTGATCCGTTACGGCAGTACTAAAGAATCCAAACAAGACGCTGCTACGTTCAATCCATTTGCAGATTTAAAAGCAATGATGAAGAAGTAGAGCTGAGACGGTAGAAGCGGTAAGAACGATAACAAGCGGTAACAAGCGAGAAACCGCCTAGGAGCTAGGACGCTGCGCTGCGAGAGGCTATACAAGCAAAGTCAAAAGCTGGCTAGATCGGTAACAAACGATGACACGCGAGAAACCGCCTAGGAGCTAGGATGCTGCGCTGCGAGATGCTATACAAGCAAAGTCAAAAGCTGGCTAGATCGGTAACAAACGATGACACGCGAGAAACCGCCTAGGAGCTAGGATGCTGCGCTGCGAGATGCTATACAAGCAAAGTCAAAAGCTGGCTAGATCGGTAACAAACGATGACACGCGAGAAACCGCCTAGGAGCTAGGATGCTGCGCTGCGAGATGCTATACAAGCAAAGTCAAAAGCTGGCTAGATCGGTAACAAACGATAACGGGCGATAAACAGCCTAGAAGCTAGTCCGCTACGCGGCGAGATGCTATACAGGCAAAGTCAAAAGCTAGGACGCTTTGCTGCGAGATACTATAAATTCAAAAGACAGAAGCATAGGGGCTTTGTTCTATCATGGTAATACTTCTGATCAGGGATCTGCTGGTCGCTTTACCGCTGTTATAGAAGCGAAGCGCACTAGCTGGACGCAGTCCATCCTAGACTCTAGGCTTGCAACCGCTCGTAATCGCCTGTTACCGCTCGCTACCACTTGCAACCGCCCTAGACGCTAGGACGCTGCGCGGCGAGAGGCTATACAAGCAAAGTCAAAAGATAGAAGGCTAGAGACTGGTTCCATCAATCATGGTAATACTTCTGAGCAGGGATCTGCTGGTCGCTTTAACGCTGTTATAGAAGCGAAGCGCACTAGCTGGACGCAGTCCATCCTAGCATCTAGGCTTGTATCGCTCGTAATCGCTCGTAATCGCCTGTCACCGCTAGTCACCGTGCTTTATCTCAACGTTTTCATTTAAGCGCTTTTCAGCTTCCAACCATTTAGCCCGTGATAAAGTTTGCTTGTTGCTGTCACCCAAAAACTGCTGTTTTCTGGCGGCTAGGCTATCCCCAATCTGCTTTTTCTGCGCATCACTTGCTTGTGACCAAATCACAATCTCATCGACGTGGCGAAAACAGCCCATACAATAATTGTCATCATTTAAGCCGCAGCGGGCGACACAAGGTGAGTGCATAGTTTACAATTCCAATACGAGTATCTAAAGACCCGCATCCTATCATTTCAATGAGCGAAGGTTAACAATAAGCAACGATATGTCAGCAATCGATTATCAACACACCTTTAACGAAGTCGACTCACTTTTGAATGCCCTAAAACCCTTGTGGCAGCTCGTCGCATTTGAGTGTAACCACTTACCTTGGCAGCAGGAATTTCCACATTTAGCTCAAAAGGTGTGGCAGCTTGATGATACTGAAATAGATATCCTTGATATGGATCAACAACATCTTGTCGAAATGTTATTACCAAGCTTGATTAGCGACATTAAACAAAGCAAACTTCCACAGGTTGATGAATTAATTAGTCAATTAAGCTTGTTAGTCATCACTTCGCCTACAAGTGCTATTAACCCAATAAACACTCAATCTTTGCCTGGCGGTGAACAGCAAAATAGTAAAGGCCAAAATAACGATTTAGCCCATTTTAGTGCCCATATTAAAGGCCGAAAGTGGCAACAAATTATCATGTTTGCGAATCAAGTTGATCCACAGCATCACCCCAAGTTACCTAGGTTACCTATCTTAGAGTGGTGCGCAGGTAAAGGACACTTAGGCCGCCTGGTGGCTAAGCAGCAACACATTGAGGTGACAAGTCTTGAGTGGCAAGCGAGTTTATGCAGACAAGGCCAATTTATTGCCAAACAATGGCAATTACCACAAACCTTTATTTGTGCCGATGCTTTTGCGCCAATCGACCCGAGTAAGCCGCTATTGTTAATTGATCAACATGCCATTGCATTGCACGCTTGTGGTGATTTACACATTCGTTTACTCAAACTAGCAGCATCGGCAGGTACGCGGGTGATTTCTATTTCACCCTGTTGTTATCATTTAATTGAGCATTCACATTATCAACCGCTATCGGCCTCAGCAAAGGTCAGTGAATTACGCTTGTCGCGTCATAATTTACAACTACCGTCACAGCAAAGTGTGATTGCCAGTACAAAGCAACAAGTATCGCGCCATCAAGAAGTGGCATGGCGTTTGGGTTTTGACAGCCTGCAGCGCGATATTCGGGGCATAGATGCTTATTTGCCGGTGCCGACCATTAAACAAAGTCAGCTTAGCGGCAGTTTTAGCGACTTTTGCCAATGGGCTGCAAATCAAAAGAAATTATTACTACCTAATGCTATTAATTTGAGCCATTATTTTCACCTTGGGATTGAGCGACAACGTCTCACCAAGCGGATCGCTTTAGTGACACATTTATTTCGCCGCACGATAGAGCATTGGCTATTGCTCGATCGTGTCTGTTTTTTACAAGAGCAGGGATATCAAGTTGCGCTGACTGAATTTTGTGCAAACAGTGTTACGCCACGAAATGCCTTGATCCAAGCAATTAAAATAATCGAATAGTAGTCTTGGTCACAGATTTGAAAATTAAGCCATTGTTTACACTGGTTTATTTTTATTAAAACTGTAAGAATTAACAAACTGGTTAATTAAACAATAGAGTTTAACCATAAAAAATCATCCAAATTACCGCATTGGCTTGCTGTTTTTGATTGAATAATTAAGCCATTCTTGTTCAAATGGCGGGTTAATAACGAATATCAACTATTCTAGTGCCTTTTTGGCTTGCTAGAGCGAAGCGAATTATACGGTTTAATGAAATATTCACGCGTCTTTATCAATAGTCTGGCTTATGAGCTAGCACCGCAAGTAGTGTCGAGTAGCGATTTAGAATCTCGCTTGGCACCGCTATATCAAAAGTTTCGTATTCCTATGGGGCAACTTGCCGCATTAACCGGGATTACCGAACGTCGCTGGTGGCCAAAAGGTCATCGTTTATCTGACGGTGCCATTGCCGCTGCGCAAAAAGCCTTAAATGAAACCGGTATTGATGTCAGCGACTTAGGTGCCGTGGTTTACACGGGGGTGTGCCGCGATCAACACGAACCTGCGACCGCTTGCCGTATTGCTGCTGAACTTGGCGTGTCAAAAGACACGGCAATTTATGACATCAGTAATGCCTGTTTAGGGGTATTGTCGGGTATTTTAGATATAGCCAACCGAATCGAGCTTGGTCAAATCAAAGCGGGTATGGTTGTGTCGTGCGAATCGGCTCGAGACATTGTGGATGCAACCATTGACCACATGCTAGCCGAGCCGACCATGCAAAATTTTGCTCAGTCATTGGCTACATTAACCGGTGGTTCAGGCGCTGTAGCAGTGATTTTAACCGATGGGACTTTGCCGCTTAAAACCACTCGTCAACATCAGCTGTTGGGTGCAAGTCATTTGTCTGCACCAGAACATCACCAATTGTGTCAATGGGGCTTGCAAGAAGCTGGGCACTTATTGTATCGCGAGTTTATGCGTACCGATGCCGTGACTTTACTCAAAGAAGGAGTAGAGCTTGCCAAGCACACTTGGGAGCATTTTTTAGAACAACGAGATTGGGTCGTCGAACGGGTCGATAAAGTCATTTGTCACCAAGTAGGTGCCTCTAACCGTCGGCAAGTGCTAAATGCATTAAATATTCCCCACATAAAAGAATATCCCACCTATCAAACATTGGGCAACATGGGCTCGGTATCATTGCCTGTTACGGCTGCCATTGCACATGATGAAGGTTTTTTACGTGTTGGCGACCAAGTCAGCTTTTTAGGGATTGGCAGTGGTTTAAACTGCATGATGCTAGGAATTAAGTGGTAAGCCATTGGCTGCACTCAGTTTTTTCATTTCATTATAAGAATAATTAACAGGATGCATCATGCTAGACAACTTGCTGCCATTTAAAAGTCACTTTTTAGATCGTAACGGCAATAAATTGCACTACATAAACGAAGGCCAAGGCGAGCCTGTGGTGATGGTGCACGGTAATCCTAGTTGGAGTTACTACTACCGTAATTTAGTCAGCGCACTGAGCGGCCAACACCAATGTATTGTGCCAGACCATATTGGTTGTGGCTTATCAGATAAACCGGATGATCCACTATACGATTACACCTTAGTTAACCGTATTGATGATTTAGAAGCCTTGCTCGACAGCCTTGATGTAAAACAAAATATTACGCTGGTGGTTCACGACTGGGGCGGCATGATTGGTATGGGCTTTGCGGCGCGCCACCCTGATCGCATCAAGCGCATTGTGTGTTTAAACACTGCAGCGTTTCATTTACCTAAAACCAAACCGTTTCCTTGGGCATTATGGGTTTGCCGTGACACTTTACTTGGCACCTTGTTAGTGCGCGGTTTGAATGCATTTTCATCTGCGGCGTCGTATGTTGGTGTTAAACGTAAGCCGATGGCTAAAGATGTCCGCGAAGCCTATGTTGCACCATTTAATTCTTGGAAAAACCGTATTTCGACATTGCGCTTCGTGCAAGATATTCCACTTAAGCCTGGCGATCGTAATTACGACTTAGTCACTAGCATTGGCGATAGCTTAAGCCTGTTTGCTAACGTGCCAACGCTTATTTGCTTTGGTTTACAAGATTTTGTATTTGATAAGTATTTTTTAGAGGAATGGCGACAGCGAATGCCTCATGCCACAGTGCACGAGTTTGCCGATTGTGGTCATTACATTCTTGAAGATGCCAGCGACGAAGTGATTGGCTTAATTAAAGATTTCATCGCGACAAATTAAGCCAATGTGCTAGGTTTAATAAAAGTAAATAAAAGGCTCTTTTGAGCCTTTTTGTTCATTTCAACCTGAGCCAATAATGGTTAATCATGACAAACTTCAAAGACAAGCACGCTAACGCCAATATTTGCCAGCACTTACAATATGCTGCTCAGCATACTCCAGACTCTCTTGCCGTGGCCGTTCAGCAGGCAAAGCAAGGCCAATTTGATTACCAAGAAATCGATTTTGCTAGCTTGCATCAGCAATCAGATATGATTGCTAAAGGGCTAATCCAGTACGGTATTACGCGTGGCATGAAAGCCGTGTTGATGGTGACGCCAAGTATCGAATTTTTCTCATTAACCTTTGGTTTATTTAAAGCCGGTATTATTCCGATTTTAGTCGACCCAGGTATGGGCGTAAAAAACCTTAAGCAATGTTTCGAAGAATCACAACCTGACGCCTTTATCGGTATACCTAAGGCCCACATCGCAAGGCGCATTCTTGGTTGGGGTAAAGGCAGTGTCAAACACGTTATTAATGTGGGCGGCTCGGGTTTACAGCGTTGGTTAGCCAATGCCACTAGCCTTGAAACGATTATTGAAATTGGCCGTAATGTGGCTCAACCTCTTGATATGGCATTACTTCACCATGATGATATGGCGGCCATTTTATTTACCAGTGGTAGCACAGGTACCCCAAAAGGCGTGGTATACAGCCATGGGATGTTTGAAGCGCAAATTAGTGCGCTAAAACACGATTACGGTATTATTCCAGGCGAACGTGACTTAGCCACATTCCCACTGTTTTCCTTGTTTGGCCCGGCACTTGGCATGGCATCAATTGTACCCGACATGGATGCCAGTAAACCCATCAGCGCCAATCCGGCTAATTTGTTTGCTGCTATCGAGCAATATCAATGCACTAATATGTTTGTTAATCCCGCCTTGTTAGAACGTTTAGGCCAAGCAGGCGAACAAACCCAGCATAAACTCACTAGCGTTAAGCGAGTTATATCAGCTGGCGCGCCGGCGACCATCAGCTCAATTAAATGTTTTAGTCAGATGCTCAACTCACAAGTTGAAGTGCTCAATTCTTACGGTGCGACTGAATCATTGCCTATTAGCATGATTGGCAGCCATGCGTTGTTTGCTACCAGCGAACTGACCGATCAAGGTAAAGGTATTTGTGTTGGTAAGCCGATATCGTCGGTGAGTGTGGATATTATTGCCGTTACTGACGTGGCCAAACCACAATGGGCTGATGTGAATAAGCTTGGCGCTAATGAGATTGGCGAAATTGTGGTCAGCGGTCCTATGGTCAGCCAGGCTTATTATCAGCGTGAGCAAGCCACCCAACTCGCTAAAATTCACCACGGTGAGCACGTTAAACATCGCATGGGTGATGTGGGGTATCTTGATGATAATGGCTTACTGTGGATGTGCGGTCGTAAAGGTCATATTGTTGATGCCACTCGCGGTAAGCAAAGGTTAAAACGCTTTTATACACTGCCGTGCGAGCGAGTATTTAATACCCATCCGCAAGTTAAACGTTCTGCCATTGTTGGCGTGGATGTGGGCGGTGATATAGTGCCGGTTATGTGTATCGAATTACATAAAGGTATTGTTTGCTCAACCTCTAAAGCGCTCTATCAAGAGTTAACCCAATTATCTGAGCAGTATCCCCATACTCAAGGTATCGGGCGTTTTTTAATTCATCCCGATTTCCCGGTCGATGTGCGCCATAATGCTAAAATTTTCAGAGAAAAACTCGCTGTATGGGCCCAAAAGCAATGGCAAGAATAAGGCAGTTCTTAAGTGAGACTAAGGTAATTATAAGGCAATAATAATGACGCTGACAGATTTACATCCCCTAGAGCAAACCGCACTGAAGCAATTAGCGCTATCGGTCAATAAAGTATTTGTTACCGGCGCAGGCGGCTTTTTAGGTTTTGCTATTTGTCAGCGTTTATTGGCAGCCGGTATTGAGGTCGTTGGCTTTGCCAGAAGTCATTATCCCAAGCTTGTCGAACTGGGCGTCGATATGCGTCAAGGCGACATTAACGACTTTGACAGTGTGAAACAGGCCATGAAGGGATGTGGTTTGGTATTCCATGTCGCATCAAAAGCCGGTGTGTGGGGCAGCAAACAAAGTTTTTATTCTCCCAACGTTGATGGCGCGACCAATATTGTCAATGCCTGTAAAGCGCTTGATATTCATAACCTTATTTATACCAGTACCCCAAGTGTGACGTTTGCCGGTGCAGATGAAAATGGCATTAACGAATCAGCCCCTTACGCCAGTCAATACCTTAATTATTATGGCGAGTCTAAAGCCATTGCCGAACAGAATATCCTTGCAGCTAATACTGCTTCGCTTCGAACCACGGCCTTAAGGCCGCATTTAATTTGGGGGCCAAACGACCCACATCTTGTCCCTAGAGTGGTAGAACGTGCCAAAGCAGGGCGCCTAAAGCTGGTGGGATATCAAGATAAACTGGTCGATACCATATATATCGACAATGCTGCCTACGCCCATATTTTGGCTGCAGTGGATTTAGTGGCCGCGGCTAAGTGCGCAGGTAAAGCCTATTTTCTAAGTAATGATCAGCCTATAACGATGGCAGCTATGCTCAATAAAATCTTAGCCTGTGCTGACTTACCGCCAGTGACTAAGCGAGTACCAGCAGGTGTTGCTTATGCCGCAGGCGTGGTACTTGAAACACTTTACGGCTGGTTCAATATACAGCAAGAACCCATCATGACTCGCTTTGTAGCAAGGCAATTATCGACCAGTCATTACTTTGATATTAGCGCAGCTCAACAAGACTTAGGCTATCAAGCGCTTGTGAGTATCGAACAAGGTATGCAAAAGCTGAAGTTATCGCTTTCGCGCTAATGGTGCTGATCAGTTGTTTAAGCTAGCGGTTTGCATTAGTGATTCAAGTTAGCCGTTAACGATTAGGGTTTAAGATAGCGACTTAAGTTAGCAATAGACTTTATCTGCTTTTATTAACTGTCTATGCTAATGGCTAATATTAACGACTTAAGTTAATGACTTACCTTAGTCACACGAGTAGATAACACAAAATTTGTCTTCACTACTGTCTCTAAAAAAAAGATGTAAACAATTGTTTGTAACATTGTTTTTACATCAATTACTTTAGTTATTTTTTAACAATCACTTGGTTAAATTTTATTCCGCTGTATCTTAAATCCCGACCACCATAAAATCACCCCACAGAGGGTAACAACTCATAACAAAGTGGTGCAGGGAGAAGCAATGCAAGATAACAAGCACATTACATGGAATTTAGCGACCTTAGCCATTCATGGCGGCCATCAGCGTGAAGCCTTTGGCTCACTCACCACACCACTATATCAAACCGCCACATTTGTGTTTGATAACGTAGAACAGGGCGGAGCGCGTTTTGCCGGAGAAGAGCCTGGCTATATTTATACTCGTTTAGGAAACCCGACCACTGCAGAATTAGAGCGTAAAATGGCGCTACTCGAAGGTGCTGATGATGCTGCCGCCACGGCATCTGGCATGGCAGCCGTATCCAGTGCATTGTTAACCCATTTACATGCAGGCGATCACTTAGTCGCATCAAAAGCGGTATATGGTTGCACTTTTGCGTTAATGACCACCCAATTAACCCGTTTAGGCGTTACCACCACATTGGTCGATTTTACCGATATTGCTGCAATCGAAGCTGCTATTAAGCCCAATACCAAAGTGATATTTTGCGAAACCCCAGTCAACCCACATCTACAAGTATTCGATATAGCAGCCATAGCCAACGTCGCTAAAGCTCATAAATTAGTCTCTATAGTCGATAACACCTTTATGACGCCCTTATTGCAGCAACCGCTGGCAATGGGTATCGATATGGTGATCCACAGTGCTACCAAGTATCTTAATGGTCACGGCGACGTGATTGCAGGTATTGTATGCGGCAATGCAGAGCACATGCACAGATTAAAATATGAAATACTAAAAGACTTTGGTGGGGTCATATCCCCACATGATGCGTGGCTAATTTTACGCGGCTTAAAAACCTTAGATGTCCGCTTAGCACGCCACTGCGACAATGCCGAAATGTTAGCTGAATATTTAGATAAACACTCAAAATTTAGCCAAGTATTTTATCCAGGCTTAGAACACCACCAAGGCTACCGTTTCATCGGCAATCAAATGAAACGCGCTGGTGGGGTCATTGCATTTGAGCTAAAAGGGGATAAGCAAGATGCGATGAACTTCGTCAATCGTCTCAAGCTGTTCACTATCGCTGTAAGTTTAGGTGACGCAGAATCGCTAATCCAACACCCAGCATCAATGACCCATTCACCTTACACACCAGAAGCCAGACTCGCCGCAGGCATTACTGACAATCTATTACGGATCTCTGTAGGATTAGAAAATGTACAAGATCTGATTGCAGATATTGAACAAGCACTCGAGGATGACGCTGAAGTCAAAACCTGAAGAGCGATAACAAGCGATGATAAGCGATGATAAGCGATTAAAGCCTAGAGACTAGGGCGGACTTCGTCCTGCTAGATCGCTGCGCTGCTATAACAGCGGGATCCGTCCTGGTAACGTTTTTGAGCTGGGACTTCAGCTCTTGTGGATGACGAATTATAGACATAAAAAAACAGCGCGTTTAGCACTGTCTTTTTTGAGTTTACAGTCACGAGTTTTTATTGTTCATTTAACGGTAAGAAGGCTAAATATTAGTTACTAGAGATTGTTCCAGCACCGCCGCCTGAACCACCACCAAAGCCTGGACCCGCTGGCGCAGGTGCAGCACCAAATCCACCACCACCTGCAGTTTGAGTATCTTCAACTGCTTCAGATACAATGGCAGGGTCAACACCGTTGGCAAGTGCAATGGCTAAAATCTCATCTGGATTCATGCCCGCTGCTACAGCCGCTTTTAATGCTTGTTTGATGAGTTCTACATCACCGTTCGCCGCTTGAATTGCAGTCGCTAATTGTTGTGCTTGCATCGATATTGGTGCATTTTGATTGCTAGCAGTTAAAGTCTCTTCAGCCATTGCACTTGCAGACATACCCGCAGTCAATAATGCTGAAACTAATAACATGGTTAATTTATTCTTATGCATTATCCTGCCTCGTTGTTTAGTGGGTTGCCGAAGTCATCCAGTTGCAAAGAGCACATCCAAGTATTGTTTGTGTTTGCAGGAATTATACTACTGAAATTTTGTACAGCATACAATCCATTGCCTTGTAGGCCATCGATGTTCATCAGGGTAAAATAAGCACCTATAGTGGCTGATTCAACCTGTGGTGCAATGATTTTTATGCCAATACCATGACAAATTTGGGTCAAGGTTTGTACAAAAAAACGTGTGTCAGCTTCGGCAATATCGTGAACGTAGCTAGCATCAATCTTAACAAAATCAATGTCTAAGTTACGAATGTAACAAAATGAACTTAAATTTGAGCCAAAGCGTTCGATAACAATATCAATATTTGATTGTTTTGCTCTGCGAATAAACAATTCTGTTGAGGCTAAAGAAAGCATTGCCGCAGATTCATTAAATTCATACAAAAGTGGTGGAAGGGTTTTATGCAATTTCTGGTATAAATCAAATAACCAGTCGGTAAATACCGGGTTATGCATTGCACGCTTACTAATATTGATCGCCACTTGGGTATGCTCTATATGTTGTAATTTGTAAAATATGAAACAAATGACAGCTTGCTCAAGCTCTTGTATCACCCCCAGCCGTTCTGCCATCGCAAATACATCTAACGTCGACAGGGTTTCACCTTTCACTTTGAAGCGAACAAACGATTCAACATACAAAATCGTCTGTTTACTATCCACCACAGGTTGTAGCATTAAGTCAAAAATCTTATCAAACGGAATACATTTAATGGAAAAGTCTTTTGGATCACAGTGACTAATTTCGTTTTTAAAGTATTCAGTGAACTGCGTTAAAATAGATACCCACTCTTCGCGAGAATGATTTTTATATATTGACTCAGGGTCTACTAACCCGTTTACGGCTTCAGAATACTGATTTTGCACCAATTGATTATCTAATCGCTTAACTGCATCCGTAAACGACTCATGGTGATTAACTCGGGTGAGAGCGTGCTTAGCAAAGCCATTTTTAAAATATTCTCCATTCTCAATAGTTAATGAGTTAGCAAATTGGGTGTCGATTACCTTCACCGATTCTTCAGTTAACAATGATATAAAGGCAAATTCAGATCCAGAGATACGATACAACTGCGATTCATGCATTTGTTCAATTTGCTTACTTAGTACAGTAGCACCTTGTAAAATGTATGCATCGCCACAGCCGTAGCCTTCTTTGTCATTAATGACTTGTAATGATGTCATCGACACCAAACCTAAATAAAAACGATCCCCATGCCGTTCATACTCAGCCTGAATAGACTCAAACTTTTTCAATAATGCTCGACGATTAGGTAAGCCTGTGTGTGGGTCGATATACACTTCTTTAGACAAGGTTTCAGCCAATTGAGTTTGCTCATTAAATGATCGTTGAATGTTTTCAACCATGCGGTTAATTGCATTAACAACAGTACGTAATTCAGAGGTAAAAGGTCGTACAGTATTCAAGCTAAAACGTTTTTGAATAACCGACTCAGCTTGTTGAACAATACTGCTCAAGGGGGTTAACACTGCTTTTAAAATAAAATATACCAACATTAATGCAACTAACAGTTGCACTAGTGTCACGTTAAATGTGCTAACCGCATGATCCCAAAGTGCATAATACGATGTACCCGCATGTGACTGTACTTCTAGTATGCCAGCAATGCGCCAACCATCACTGACTTCACTGGTCATCACTGGAGGATGCAGGGTAAACCCGCTAATAAACCAATCAGGCACAGCGAAGTTACTTTCAGGGTTGACCCGCTCAAACTGTTTTACCCCGTCAATATTAGTAAAGGAAATATGTTGATAATAACCCGAATCAAAAATGGCGTTGGTCATGGTTTGAGCCATCACCAAGCCTTCTTCATCCATATAAGGTGACATAGACAACCCTAAACTGTGTGCAGCCCCTTGCGCATGGGAACTCAGTTGCTCATTTAAATAACTGCGCATATTCGACACATTGTGATATATCGCTGTGCTAAAACTAAATATAGACAAACAGCCTATGAGTAAATATAGCTGTAAACTTAAAGACATCCCTTGTTTAAACATGGCTCACTCCAGTTCCTTTTGTTCAGTTTATTCGCCGTTTTCAATTCGATTGACTAAATCAGTCCAATTTTTTGTCCCACCGCCGGTGGGCTTGGCTGTACTAAGACCTTGCGCCTTTGCTAACCATAATCCTTGGCCATTAAATGAATATACAGGCTTTAAATCTCTGCGTTGGTCGGCAGGTAAAATGGTAGTTTTTAAATTATCTAGCACCAAAGGCATCGCCTTAGGGTTTTCAAAATAAATCAGCACCATATGGGGTTCGTTAATCAACAGTGCTCTTACATACCTCAAGCGCATTTTATTTTCATCCACACCCATGGCCTTTAAAGTAAAATACTTAAAAATAGCAAAGTCTTCACAATCACCACCTTTCGTCCCTAATGATTCAAGCGGTGTGGCCCAATAATCACTTTTATGCCAATGGTCACGGTCACTCACAAAACGGATCCGCCGATTAGCAAACTGGTTGGCTAAATGCAAGCGCTCATAATCACCTAACGTACTGCCTTTATTAATAGTGTCACGCCAGTCACTAAAGTCCTCAACGCTGTCCGAACTATAGCGCTGCTCGATAAGTTTAAAAAAATCCTCAGTAAATAAATCATCCGTTATTGTGGCAATGCAGACAGCCGAAGATACCACTGAGATTAGAAGCCAATGGCGGTATCTATCGATGCAACACAACACGAATTTAATACGCAAATCCCACTGCAGTTTATGGTTAGTTATTACAGGGTAATGATGTTGGCAAAATAATGTAAATCAGAAATATCATAATTCAGTTTTTGCTTAAACGACAATGAAATGATGATGAAAGATCAAAACGAGTGCATAAAGGCACAACATTAATAGCAGGCGTACTTCGAAAGTACGACAAAAAAACGCCATTCTAAATAACGACCTAGTTTACTCATTAAAAGGATTGAATTTTGATGGTGTCAATATAATGGCACGCTTATTGTTATGTAATAGATATAGAAACGTGTTTTTAAGATTTATAAATTAGTGTTGTGAGCATTCGCCACAAAACGATTGATTGAAAGGAATAGTGGGGAAGGTTTCAGTGTTAAGTGTTAGATTTTATATGTTTTTTGTTTTTAATTAAAACAGTAGCTTAATTTTTTAGATGGTCTTGTTATGTTGCTATCCATTAACTAGGTGCCATTCTGTATGGTTAAATTAATGTTTATATTAGGCACAAAACAGTGCGAGTTGCTTATCTAAGCTACATGCTGGTGCAAAAAAAGTCACAATAAAAAATGTTAAAAAAAACTTTCGACTGATTGATAAATTTTCGAATCAATGAACGGAGTCTTTTGAATAACATACTCCAAGTACAACTACGACGAAAGAAGTAAGTTGATAGTGTTTGATTTTATATGCAATAAAAAAGTGCCAGAATAATAACTAAACGTTAATAACCGTCAAAAAAAAGTCATCAAGTTAACGTATAAACTATAGTTAATACTTGATGAAACCATATTGACGTAAGAAATATCGACGTAAAACAGAAAGGGAATTTTAAACAAGGCATGACGCAAATGATAACTGTGTTGAAGCCAATCATCAGATGATTTGTTTCGTTAGTTTACTGATGTGATCTCATATCATTATTGTTTCGCTGCATCCCACTACATCACTTTAGGTGTCATACGTGTTGTTAATTCACCTGAAAATGATTGTTGGTGGCTGATTTTATTTCGGTATCGATAATGCCTAAAACTCACCATCAACTATATTGTGTAGACAGCACATAAAAAGGATTCATTCTACTTTTGCAATGTTAAGAATAAAAGCTATAAAATCAATATCTTAAAGTGTATCACGGCAATCTGGAAGCTGCAATCTAGTGGCGGTAGCGTGTCTTTTTTTACTGTCCGCTAAAATCTTACGCCGTCATCTTCAAATGTTTTTCGTTGAAGACTTTGTTGTCATTTTATTCAAAGGGCGATTCAGGATTAACAATATTACCGGAACAAAAAATTAGAAGCTCCAATGGATTGATAAAATAGCAGGATCCGGTTTTACTCTTCGCTGTCATCTTTAAATATTTATGTTGGCGACTTCAGCTCTAAATGTTTGCCTTTGACTATTAACGAGATTCATAAGTGCATGTACTTAACAATATGCTCTGGATGTTTCGAATAAAAAAGATATTTAAGATCAACAGGATGTTTGTCTATATGAAAATTGCAATCGCAGGTACTGGTTACGTAGGCTTATCAAATGCCATGCTTCTGGCGCAACATAATGAGGTAGTAGCTGTCGATATCGTTAAAGAAAAAATTAACCAACTTAATGATAAAATATCACCGATTGTCGACACAGAAATAGAAGACTTTTTAGCTAACAAAAAGCTTAACTTCACGGCAACGCAAGACAAAGTCACTGCTTATCAACAAGCAGATTTTGTCATCATTGCCACTCCTACTGATTATGACCCTGTGGCGAACTATTTTAATACATCGTCAGTTGAATCTGTGATTAAAGATATCATTAGCATTAACCCTAATGCCATAATGGTGATCAAATCTACTGTTCCTGTAGGTTATACTGAACGGATTAAGCAAGAGTTTGCATCCAATAACATTATGTTCTCGCCTGAGTTCCTAAGAGAGGGTAAGGCACTACACGACAATTTGTATCCATCACGTATCATTGTGGGTGAGCAAAGCGAGCGCGCGCGAATTTTTGCTAACTTACTGTTGCAAGGTGCAATTAAAAAAGATGTTCAAGTTTTATTTACCCACTCAAGTGAAGCCGAAGCGGTGAAACTTTTTTCTAATACTTATCTCGCATTGCGTGTTGCATACTTTAATGAGTTAGACACTTATGCGGAGTCACGTTGCCTGGACAGTAAACAAATTATCGATGGTGTGTGCTTAGACCCACGGATTGGTAATCACTATAACAACCCTTCTTTTGGTTATGGTGGCTATTGCTTACCTAAAGACACCAAGCAACTTAGAGCAAATTATTCAGATGTCCCCAACAATCTTATTGGCGCAATCGTCGACGCCAATACTACCCGTAAAGACTTTATTGCCGAGTCAATTTTAAAGCGTAATCCTAAAAAAGTGGGTATTTATCGTTTAATAATGAAGTCAGGATCAGACAACTTCAGGGCTTCAAGTATTCAAGGGGTAATGAAGCGCATTAAAGCCAAAGGTGTTGAAGTTATAATTTACGAACCCGTATTAGTGCAAGATGAATTCTATCATTCGACAGTCTATCGTGATCTCGAACAGTTTAAAGCAGATGCGGATGTGATTGTATCTAATAGAGCTGCAGATGAGCTAAGTGATGTAGCCGATAAAGTGTATACCAGAGACCTGTTTGGGAATGATTGAAATTATATCGGATAAATATATGATTAATTGGCACGTGCAGTGTTAATGTCAGCTTTGTAAATCAATAGGTTCTACTCGGATTTTAAATTATCTTGTAAAGTCAAAATAATATATTGATCGATAAGTATTTAGCATAATTAAATAAAATTTGACTTTGTTTTGATTGTTGAGGGATTAATGAAATATAAATCATATAGTGATTTAAGTAGAGATATTAGTGATAATATTTACAAGATAAACACTCAGAATTTTGATTTGATTGTTGGTATTCCAAGGAGTGGAATGGTTCCATCTTATATGGTTTCATTGCTACTTAATGTTAATTGTATAGATCTACCTGCATTTATTAGAAATGAAAAGCTTTGCAAGGGTATAACTCGTGATGTAGGGACAGACATCGTAAATTCACATGATGCAAAAAATATTTTACTTATTGATGATAGTATTTTGTCTGGAAATTCAATGTTGAATTCTTTAAAACAAATTCCAACGAAATTTCAAGGGTTGATAACTACTGCCGCGGTATATTCTAGCCATAAAAACCATGAAAATGTAGATATTGTTCTTACTGAGGTTGAGCCTCCTCGTGTTTTTGAATGGAATATTTATCACCATCCAGTAGTTTCTAATTCGTGTTTTGATATTGATGGTGTACTTTGTTATGACCCATCAAATGAAGAAAATGATGATGGTGATAAATATGTGCAATTTTTATGTAATGCAAAGCCACGATTTATTCCTACTGAGAAAATTGATTATCTAGTAACTAATAGATTAGAAAAGTATCGTACACAAACAGAGGTTTGGTTATCTAAAAATGGTGTTAAATTTAATAAATTGATTATGTTAGATTTGCCTGGAAAAGCAGACCGACTAGCTCAATCGGATTATTATTCGCATAAAGCTAATTTCTATAAAAGTAGTGATTCTTCTCTTTTTGTAGAGAGCGATATCAATCAAGCAATTGAAATTGCAAATCGTTCTAATAAGTTTGTTTTTTGTGTGGACGAGAATATTATGATATCCCCTGGAGGTTTGAGTCGGTTTAAAAATAAAAGTTACTTATTTTCTAAAGTTAGATACAAACTTTCAAAAATACAGGTGCTACGTACATTGTATAATTCATTTAAGTTCTAAGTTCTAAGTTCTAAGTTATAAGTGCTATTAAAACAAATAAAATAAATATTTTAGTAAATGTTCACTCTATAATGAGTACATAACTGCGATACTCATTATAGATGTTTAGCGTCATCCAATTGCCGAGAAAGAGGTTTTTAACTAAAGTTAAATAGTCTTACTGTTATATTTATAATGTGAACACGGTAAGTTATTCTGGCAGTACAGCCCCGATAATACACACCGTATTACAAAGGCTAAAATAAACAAGCTGCCAGGACAACATATCGTCCAAATATTTCGCGATTAAACATGATTGGAGGCTAGAGCTGTTATCTAACGGCTGATGGTGATCAGTGGATTTATAGGCTATATCAATAGATAATTTCCAAGTAGGCAAAATTTACCGCTGTTTATCACAATGAAATAGTCTCCAGATGCCGTCATTAGCCATCGATACGAGAGAATATTTTGGCTACTTTTGAAATAGCGATTTTTATAGTATAAGGTGATTTTTTTTACTTTCAGGAAAGTCAATATTAGTCTTCACAATATGTTATGAAAGCAATGAGTAGAATGTCGAGCCGTATAAATACCTCAATCATATTAACAGAATTGACAATGATTCGAGTTAAACAAGTATGAAAAAATGGTTAATGCGGTATACAAAAGTGAACTCAACATGCCCTTATAGCTAACGGACGTAATTTACAAATGAAAATGTTAATGGGTTATTGCTGTAAGCTATAAAAAACACATGTTTTCACTTGGTCAATTAGCAAATAATTATACAACACAGAATTGAACTGAATATCGAACTAATAAGTTTTAATTTTAAGCTGCAAGTCTATTATGTTGTCAACTAGCTATTTAATTGAGATTGTTAGCTACTTATTATTTGAATTTTGTTCTTGAAAATAACAAAAGAGTAATAAATGCCTGAGGTTACGATAGATAAAAAGTTAATAAAATCAATATTACATAGTATGACGGGGAGATATTTGGTTTATGCTGTACAGTTATTATCGATGATGATATTAGCTAGAATGTTCAGCCCTGAAACGTTTGGTATATTTGCTATTATTCAAGTGTTTTCAGTATTTTTTGCTTTAGTCAGTGAGATGGGTTTTGGGCCTGCATTGGTTAATGAAGCTAAAATTCCAAAAGAAATGCGTGATGGTATATACAGCTTTACTTGGATTTTAGGTGTTTTTGTGTCGATATTATTTTTTGCGGCATCACCATTGATTTCATGGTTTTATAATAATGAAATATATCAGTATTTAGTTATTCCTGTCGCAATAAGTATTATCTTTAATACAGCTATTATTGTTCCTTTAGCATCATTCAATCGCGATAAAAAATTTATATCTATAGCTAGATGTGAAGCTATAGCTGAAGTGATTTCAATTGTTGTCGTATTGGTATCACTGTATTATTTAGAGCCTATATGGGCATTGTCATTAAAACCTTTAACAGTAGCATTTATAAAGTATATCTTAGTCGTTCTAGGTTCAAAAAATACAGAAATAGGTATGCCGTGGTTTGGTAAAGAGTTATCGCATACATACAAAATACTAGCTTTTTCAAAACATCAGGCGGGATTTAATTTCTTAAATTATTTTTCAAGAAATTTAGATAATATTCTAGTTGGTAAGTATTTAGGAACAGTTAGCTTAGGTATTTATGATAAAGCTTATCAATTAATGCGTTATCCTTTGTTGTTGCTCACATTTGCTATGTCACCTGCAATACAGCCTGTTATGATGGAGTTGAAAAATGATCTTTATAAATTTGAAACGCTTCACAATAAATTCATAATTGTTATTTCAATAATAGGGTTGTTCGTCGGTGTTGTTATTTGTTTTTTATCTGAAGAAATAGTTTATATTTTGCTTGGTGAGCAGTGGTATGGAGTAACTCCATTATTAGAAATATTATCCGTATCAATTCCAATTCAAATAGTTATGAGTACTAGTGGCGGTTTCTATCAAGCAGCAGGTAGAACTGATTTGATGCTTAAATGTGGGTTATTTGCTTTTTGTACAAATGTAACTGGGATAGTCATTGGTGTTTTGATGAACGATTTAGAATTGCTAAGCTGGGCAATCGTATTTAGTTCATTCGTAAATTATATACAATGTTATTATATTATGGGTAAATATTTGCTGCCATCAGGAGCTTGGCACACTTTAAAAAGAATATTAACCACACTCATAGGTGTTGCTTTAATGTTTTTTATGGTTGTTAAGTAGGATTATTTACTTATTATCCTTAAATTGTTATTAATAATTTTCATCCATACTCATAGTATTTAAAATATTAAAATAAGTAATTAATTAGAATAATTGCAAGTGCTAACCTGTATTTTGTGAAAATATTTTACTATTAAGCAGTAAAATTGTGAATGGTTGTCATTGAAGTTATAAATTGTTAATTGTTAATTATTTGCTAGGTGATGTCTTTCTTCTATTAGAAAGTGGCGACTAACTTGAGTTTTTTAATGAACGTAAATAATGTCATTAATGTTTAAAGCTTAATTTAGTTTATAGGGTGGTTTATATTTTAATTAAATTAAGGTTAGTGTGTGATAGATAATAGAAAAATGCAAATAGATACACTAAGAGGTATCGCATGTATATTATTAGTCAGCTATCATGTTATTGGTTCAACACCGATGCAAGGAATGAAAATAAGTACAGGTTTACTCAGAGAAATTAATGATTTATTTGTTTATATTCGAATGCCTTTGTTTGCTTTTATATCTGGGGTTTTATATGGTTTTCGGCCAATAAAGTCTGATTATTTTGTTTTTATAAAAAAGAAAACCAGCAGACTGCTTTATCCTCTTTTGACAGTTGGAACGCTATTTGCGCTTTTACAGTATTACATTCCAGGGACAAACGGTGGTGATATTGATTTAAAATTTATTCATATCATTCCAGTAGGCCATTATTGGTTCTTAGAAGCAATATTCTTAGTTTTTTGTTTTGTAGTTTTATTGGAGTATTATAAGGCTTTTGATAACTTCTTTATATCATGTTTTTTAATCTTAATTTGCATATCAATTTACTTGTATGGCATTGAGGTTAATTACTTTTCACTTTCAGGGTTTGTTTATTTATTGCCATTTTTTTTGTATGGAATGATGACTACACGATATCAATCTTTTAGTCATAAATTGTATTTGTTATTATTGGTTGTTTCATTTGTATTTATATTTAAAATCTTTATTGATTTCGATGGTAGAGCTGAGACAATTCTTGTAGGTTTTATGTCATGTATTTTTCTTTTTTTACTAAAGTTAAGAGTTAGAATACTTGCATATATTGGTTTGTATTCATTTTCTATTTATCTTTTTCATGTTTTTTTTACAGCTTCATCACGTATTATTTTAAATAAAATAGGTTTTTTTGATATGGAAATAATATTCCTTATTGGACTTGTGTTAGGTGTTTTAGGTCCGATTGTTACTGATAAAATATTTAGTAGTAATACTCACGTTAAATATTTTGTATTGGGAAAGTAAAATTTATTTCAAGGTGGTTTTTTGAACAAATTAACAGTTGTAATACCCACATATGGAAGAGCTGATAAGATTTTACAATCAATATACTCTTGTATGCATCCAAGAATATTTATTGTCGTTATTGATGATAATGGTCTAAATACTACTAACCAAATTGTAACCAAGAAATTAATTGATAGTATTTCTTCTGAATTTTCAAATAACTTACTTTATTACGCATTAGAGGTAAACTCAGGTGCTTGTATAGCTCGTAATAAAGGGATTGAAATTGCTAATACATCAGTTGTTACTTTTCTTGATGACGATGATATGCTTTTAATTGAAGAAACTTTAGATAAGCTTGATTTTTTTACTCAGCAGACTGAATGTGACGTCTGTTGTAGCGATATGTTCTCTAAATTTAATGGTAAAAATTATCAGTTAGACTTCTGTCAATTTAGAGGCGTGACATCATATGATTTACTTGAAGATGGAAATTGTTACACGCCGATGGTCATGGCAAGAAAAGAAGCTTTGTTGCTTATAGGCGGATTTGATAATTGTAAAAAATATCAAGATCATGTGCTAATACTTAAAATCCACTTAAATGACTTAAATGTATTTTATTTTAACAAACCTACGTTCATACACGTAGATCACGATGAATACAGGATTTCTAATAAAACTTGTTCTTATCAGACCGTTAAGCTTAGATTTGAATATGAATATCAATTACTCGAAAATCTTGAATTAGAAAGAGATGACTACGCTAGGTTGAAAAGTATTATTACAGATAGGAAGAGCTTATTATGTTTTTATTATATTGTAATGCCAAGGTTAAATACTTTTATAAAAAGGTTTATAGGCACTAAACGTTTGTTTTACTCGATTAACAAAGATGAGAGTAGTCTATTCGTTACTTTTAAATCATTTCTTTATGCCTTAAGAACTATTGATGGCTTACCTTTTATTATAAAAAGAGTGGCTTATAGGTTAAAGGGTAAAAGTTAAGTGAGCAATTTATCACATAATAATGATTTTGAACTCGCTAATTTTAATGATGATATTAGTAATTTTAATTTGTATCTTTTTTATATATTTATATTTTTATTCTCTTTTGTTACACCCTTTTTATCTTTTATATGTTGTACTTTTTTAGTTGTTTATACAAATGACTATAAATTTTTAAAAACAATTCCCATTTCTCTCACTTTATTTTTTATTGTTATAAATTTTAACAGAGATTTTTTTCATATTGGTAACGATTTAGCCTGGTATTACTCTTACTTTAAAAACTTTGCTGATTACCAATTAGGATTTACTAGTGCTTTTGAGGATGATCTAGCAAATATTTCTCTAAAACCTACCGAACCCTTCTATCATTTATTGGTATATATATCGAGCAAGCTTACTAATGGTTATTATCCATTTTATATTTTTTGGGTCCATTGCTTTATTTACCTAATACCCACTTTTGTCATTATACAAATTTGCAAAATTGAACGAGTTTCGGTTTTGATTTGTTTTTCATTAGTTTTATTTCAAATGTTAGTTTTTTATGACTTTGGTAATGCATATAATTTAATTCGGCAGCAAGTAGCTAGTTCGTTTATAGTTTTATCATTTTATTTTATGTATATAAAAAAACCAAAGCTTTGTTTCTTATTTGCAGTCGTTTCAGTGTTAACTCATAATTCAACGGTATTAATTGTCGCCATAATATTTTTGTTTTGTCTATATAATCTAAATTATATTTCATACAAATTAGTTTTTTTGTTTACCAGTATTTTATCATTTATTTATGTATTAGCATATTTTAGCCTAAGTGGTAATTATGAGGAATTAGAAGACCAGTCTCGAGGGGCTATAGTTAAGTTAATTGACTTTTCCCTTTTTACTTGGAGTGCAATAGTTGTTTTTCTTTATGATTCTAAACATAGGAATATATACAGATTCTTATTGTTATTCTTTGTCGCCTTACTTTTTTCGCACGCGAGTTTATTTCTACCATTAAGGTTCTTGACGTTTTACGACTCTTTTAAATGGTTGGTTTATTTTATTTTGCTTAATTTTATTAGTTCAAAGCTGTCAGCTTATCGATATTCAGATTTTTTTATTTTTATTGTTTCTTTCGCCCTATCATTTTTGTATTTTAATCTAAAACTTACTTATACGTCTTATTCTTACTATGGTAAGTTTATGGATTTTGTTTTTGACTCTCCAGCTTTTTATTTAGGTATTAATTTATGAGAATTTTGCTATTAACTACATGCATATACAATGAAGATAATTATTCAGATTTTATGAGATTAACTAATAGTTTGTTTTCGCAAAATAATGAAGTGACCTTCGTCCACGGAGTTCTATTTCAGGATTTTCACCTAGAGAATAAGTTGATTCTTAGTAGTTCAACCACTTATTTATCTAAGTACTATTATAGCAAAAAAATAATTTCATTATCAAAGGCCAGAAATTTTTTGATAAACCAATTTTATAATGAATTAGATGATTATGATTATATTTCTTTTCCTGATGACGACTGTTGGTACCCAACCGAGTTTTGGGGCTGGTTCGATAAGTTAATAAAGAATGATGATGTACAGTTGTTTTATACAAAGTTTTGCTCAGACCCTGTAGATATTCCACATTCAACAGAGAACCATAGTACTTATAAATTAGTTAAAAATGCTTCTTCAAACACAACTATATATAAAAGTGATATTGTGATGAAACTGAAGTTATTTAATGAGAGTTTCGGTGTTGGCAGTATTAATAATGGTGGGGAAGATACTGATTTCGCTATAAGAGCGATGCTTTTATCTAAAAATATTTTATTTAGCAACTCTGATTCAATTGGGCATAGAGATCCTGTCGCTGAGTTTAAGTATAGATATTACAAAGGTTCCTTCGGTGTTCTGAAAAATCATTGTTTACGTTCGGTTTCGTTATTTTTAATTACATTAAGAAAAGTTTTAGTTGGTTTTGTTTTCTTATTATTTGGGAAAATAAAAATGTCTGATTTTTTCGTTGGGAAAAGTTAAATGGAATCTTTAACTAAGGTAAGTTTTTTAGGTGTTAATTTTAATAGGTTTTCTATTGAAAGTTTGACTGCTCTTATTTTAAACTTCAATGAAAAATACGTTACAGTAGTCACTCCTAATGTTGACCATGTAGTCAGGTTAAATTCAAATTCTGATTTTAAAAAAGTATATGAACAGGCCGATATAACGGTAAATGATAGCAGAGTTCTAAATTTGTTATCTAAAGTTGCACGTGTTGATATTGGTAATGTGATACCAGGGAGTGATCTAACTAAAAGAATAGTAGAAAGTATATCAAGTAAAGAATATCCCATAACGGTTATTGGTTGTTCCGATGAAACAATCAGATTTGTTACTGACAAGTATAGATTGGCTTCAGTGAATCATTATAATCCACCTATGGGTTTTATTGATAATGACGACGAAGTTGATATATGTGTTAATTTTGTTTTAGATAATCCGGCAAAATTAATTTTTATTTGTGTAGGGTCTCCTAGACAAGAAATATTATCTACTAAATTAAAAGAATCAGGTGCTACTGGTGTGGCTTTATGTGTTGGTGCATCTTTTTTGTTTTTAAGTGGTGAAGAAAAACGAGCACCTGTTTTTCTGCAAAACTTATCTTTAGAGTGGCTTTATAGGTTATCCCAGTCTCCGAAAAGATTGTTTAAACGTTATATTATTGACGGCGTAAAAATATTTCCAATTTTTGTAAGCTATATAAAAAATAAAAATTAGCTTCTGAGTTGTACTTGATACATAGATGATTTGATAATCTAATGTAATTTTGTTGGATTTTGTGTGGCTATGTTAACTTTGCATTATTGTTAGGGTTGTTTTTACATAAGTGATATTCACTTCGTTACATGATTTTATTAGAATTATTAGGGTTTTAAATCGTATCTTGTTGGTGTTATTTTTTGCTGTTTTATTGGTGTTGTTTCTGTTTATAGTAGTCCTTACTTATTTATGAACGCAATCTTATTAGTGATAATTATCTGTCTAATGCGTTCTTTAGGGTATGTTTTCTCTATCTTAATGTTAAAACGATATCTCTACTCTTAGTGTCTATTAGATGATGACAGTTTGATTTAATCTTATCTTTATTTGACAGACTAGTTTGTTAAATAAAATAAGTTATCGTAATTTTTAGATTATTATAAATTATTATGTCTTAAATTTAATTAAAGGTTTTTAATATGATTTTACCAATAATTATGGCTGGTGGTTCGGGATCTCGTTTGTGGCCTTTATCTCGACAACAATTTCCCAAACAGTTCCTAACGTTATTGGGTAATCATTCAATGTTGCAAACGACGGCAAATCGTTTACAAGGTATTGCTCACTCCCCCGCATTAGTGATCTGTAATGAAGAACACCGCTTTTCTGTAGCTGAACAGTTTCGTTTAAAAAATATAAACAATAGCGGTATAATTTTAGAACCTGTAGGACGTAACACTGCGCCTGCCATTGCGCTTGCTGCGATGTTAGCGGTTCAAGACGGTGATGACCCAATATTGTTAGTGCTTGCTGCGGATCATGTCATTAAAAATGAGTCGGCTTTTTGTGAAACAGTTAAGCAAGCTGTTTCTTTAGCTGAGCAGAACAAGTTAGTTACCTTTGGAATAGTGCCAACGGCTCCCGAAACCGGATATGGTTATATTCAGCGTGGTGACATATTAGCCAATGAATTCGGTTTTAATGTAGCTCATTTCGTTGAAAAACCAAATTTGTCAACCGCACAAGATTATATTGCCACAGGGCAATATTATTGGAATAGCGGCATGTTCTTATTCAAAGCAAGTGCTTATTTACAAGAGCTTGCTTTGCATAGTCCTGATATTTTTTCCGCTTGTGAAGCTGCGATGACTAATACCACTCATGATGCTGATTTTATTCGAATCGATAATTCAGCTTTTGAAGCATGTCCAGATGATTCTATCGACTATGCTGTAATGGAGAAAACTAGGCATGCGGTTGTTGTACCCATGGATTGTGGTTGGAGTGATGTAGGTAGTTGGACTGCGCTCTGGGAAATTGAAGATAAAGATGAGTATGGCAATGTCTTTAAAGGAGATGTGATTGGTATCAATACTCAAAATACTTATGTTAACGCAACTGAAAAACTAGTGACCGTTATCGGCTTAGACGATGTGGTGGTGGTTGAAACAAAAGATGCCATTTTGATTGCTAAGCAGTCAGAAGTTCAACAAGTTAAGCAAGTGGTCGAGCAGTTAAAATCTGAGAACAGAAACGAATGGCAACATCATCGAGAGGTTTATAGACCATGGGGGAAATACGATTCTATTGACCACGGAGGTCGTTTTCAAGTTAAACGAATTACTGTTAAGCCTGGCGCTAAATTATCGGTTCAAATGCATCATCATCGTGCAGAACATTGGATCGTCGTTACAGGTACTGCCAAAGTGACTAATGGCGAAAATGAATTACTGTTAACAGAAAATCAATCTACTTATATTCCAGTAGGTGCAATCCATGCTTTAGAGAATCCCGGGAAAGTGCCATTAGAACTGATTGAAGTGCAGTCGGGTTCTTATTTAGGTGAAGACGATATTGTTCGTTTTGATGATCGTTATGGACGCGTTGATACCAAAGGCATAACCAATGCTTGATTCGAGAAACATTATCGCCATAAGCAATATTGGTTTTGGCACCAGTGGTGCAAGGGGATTAGTCAGTGATTTTACCTCCAATGTGTGCGGCGCTTTTACGGTGTCTTTTATTCATGTAATGAAAGCTCGTTTTAGTTTCTCTATGATAGCTATTGCTATTGATAATCGACCTAGTAGTTTGGCTATGGCTCAGGCATGTGCAACTGCAGCAGCGCAATGTGATGTAGATGTTGTTTTCTATGGCGTGGTTCCTACTCCTGCGTTAGCGAGTTGTGCGATGGCACAAGGTATTCCTTGTATTATGGTAACGGGCAGTCATATTCCTTTTGATCGAAACGGACTTAAGTTTTATCGCCCCGACGGAGAAATCAATAAATCAGACGAAATCGCTATTATTAATGGCGAATTTACCTATGAACCGATCCAGCAGCTTCAAAAGCTTAGTGTCGATGATACTGCTAGTAATGACTATATTACTCGTTATAGCAGCTTATTTAGCAGACCTTGGTTATCAGGTAAACGTATTGGTATCTATCAACATTCCAGTGCCGGGAGAGATTTGTATCCGCAGTTATTCCAACAGTTAGGTGCTGAAATCATTTTAATTGGTCGCAGTGATACTTTTGTTGCAATCGATACTGAAGCTGTATCCGAAGCCGATTGCCAAAAAGCGATTGAATGGACACAGCGATATCAGCTAGATGCATTGTTTTCGACTGACGGTGACGGTGATCGACCAATGTTAGCTGATGAAAATGGTCATTGGTTGCGTGGTGACATATTAGGATTACTGTGTGCTAAAGCATTAAATATTGAAGCGTTGGCTGTGCCTGTGAGCTGCAATACTGCAATTGAACAGAGTGGTTTTTTCCAGTTCGTGATTCGGACTCAAATTGGTTCACCTTATGTTATTGCGGCTTTTGAGGAACTTAACCATTTTTATAAGTGTGTCGCGGGTTTTGAAGCCAATGGCGGCTTTTTATTGGGGTCCACGATTGAAGTTGATGGCAACACATTGGCAGCTCTACCCACGAGAGATGCGATTTTACCTGTGTTGATGGTGTTATACCATGCAATATCAAGTTCTCGTTCAGTTGCCGCTTTAGTGACAGATTTACCTCAACGTTATACTCATAGTGATCGTTTGACGGAGTTTGCTACTGAGCGCAGTAAGAAAATCATTGCAATAGGTCAAGAAAATTCGCAAGTGCTGTTAGGGCAACTGGGCCTTTTGGGGGATGAATTGTCGAGCGTCAATGTTATTGATGGACTTCGCTTTATCTTTGTTAATGGCAATATTATACATTTACGTCCGTCCGGAAATGCTCCTGAGTTTAGATGTTATGCCGAGAGTGTTTCAATTATTGATGCCAAAAAATTAGTTAATAAAGTATTAACCCAGCTATCAATAATTAATTTTTACAGCTAATTAGGTGAATGAAATGGATCGGTCTTCAAAATTTCAGTTCGTCGGTGCCCGTTATAATTTTTTGTTACGGATCATTGATATTGGTATTATTTATTGTGCATTATTAATTATTATGCACGGTTATAACATTACCTTTAATAAAGACTATTTATTGGTGTTAAGTGGTGTACTGTTTTTTTATAGTTATATAGGGGAGTCACTTGGGCTATATAGATCTTGGCGCTTGGGTCGTTTTTCAACCATGTCTTGGTTGATTTTTTTTAATGTCACCATAGCATTCTTATTAATGACCTTAGTGTTATTTTTATTTAAATACAGTGAGGTTTATTCTCGTTTCACCATGGCCGCCTGGTATTTTTTGTCGGTATTTGCATTAGTCAGTTGGCGTTATTGTGTTCGTGAGGTTAAGCGTGTCCGTCGTTTAAAAGGTTATAGCGTCCAGAAAATCGCCATTGTGGGATTAACTGAAACCGGTAAAAATTTATATGACGAAATCATCAAACATGATGAATTAGGTTTTGAATGTGTTGGTTTCTTCGATGATCGAGAACCAAGCAGAATTGAAAATTTAGATGCATCTTTACTTACCGGTTCTATAAACGATGCTGTCGAACTTGCTCGCACTGGGGAAATACAAAAGTTATATGTTTGCTTGCCTATGTTAGCCGAAAAGCGCATTGCGGGGATTATTCTTACCTTAGGTGACAGCACTGTAGATGTACTGATTACGCCCGATTTCTTATTGAAAAATCTAATGCATGCTCATATTGGCAGTGTAGGTGAGGTCGATACTATTAGTGTATTTGAGTCACCTGTTCATGGTATGAAACGTTTTTATAAACGTAGTTTTGATCTTGCATTCAGTATATGCGCCATCATTGTTATATCACCGGTGTTAATTGCTGTCGCGATTGCAGTATATATGTCCTCTCCGGGAACGATTCTATTTAAGCAAGATCGATATGGTTTAGATGGTCGAAAAATTAAAGTGTGGAAGTTTCGCTCGATGACAGTGACTGAAAATGATGAAACAGTGACTCAAGCACGTAAAGGCGATGTACGCATTACCCGTGTTGGTGCATTTATTCGTAAAACGTCTTTAGATGAATTACCTCAGTTCTTTAATGTATTAAGAGGCGAAATGTCGGTAGTGGGTCCTAGGCCACATGCTGTTTCACACAATGAAGAATATCGTAAGTTAGTGAGTTACTACATGTTACGTCATAAGGTATTGCCTGGAATTACCGGTTGGGCGCAAGTTAATGGCTGGCGTGGTGAAACCGATACTTTAGAAAAGATGGAGAAACGAGTTGAATTTGATCTTGCCTATATCCGTAATTGGTCATTGTGGTGGGATGTAAGAATTGTCTTTTTGACCTTCTTTACGGGCTTTGTTGGTAAAAACGTTTATTAATGACTCTATAAGTCTACTATTTTCGTCATTCCGCTAACTCTTTAAAGCTGTAATTTGTTGCTTGTATAAGACGTTAAATTAAACGCTGGATCTCCGATACAAGCATTCGGAGATGACTACATCATATGCCATTGCATAATGCATCTGAGCCAGCATCTAAGTTCTTAGATGGTATCTTTCGATTATCCATTAGAAGAGCGCCGAAAGATTAACAATTTAGTTAGAAGTTTAAAACTGAAATCGACAGGCTAGATGAGAGCCTTTTCATTTTCCCTGTTAATCATCTATTTATTTTATAAGGATATAAGTTATGAAAATACCATTTAAATTAAGTTGCATTGCCACTGTCGTTACTTCAATAGTACTTGTTAACCCAGCTTTTGCCGTAGATGAAAACGCTGGCATGATTCAAACTGAATCGGGAATTGATTTTATCCCAGGATTAAATAGCGGCCTGAAATATGATGATAATATCAGTAGTGCTACAACTGATACTCAAGACAGCTGGATTTTAACGGTTACCCCAGCAGTGCAAGCCCAGCTATTGGATGGTAACAATATCCATACCTTAGAGGCTGGGATTGAATATGCTGATTATTTCGATAGTAGTGATGACAATTATTTAGATGTGTTACTTCGGGCGCGTTCTGAGGTTGAGCTAAACCAATCAAATCGTTTTAATCTTGAAGCAATGTACATTGCTGGTCATGAAGACCGTGGTACAGGTATTTTTGAGGGTAATAGCGGTAACAGCCAAGATGAACCTAATACTTATGATGTGCTCAGTGCGGGTGGCTATTATGAATATGGAGCAAAGACGACTCCAGCAAGGGTAAGAGTTAATGCAAAATACTTTAGCAAGGAATACAGTAATTTTGAAACAGTTACCCAATATCGTAATTATGAAAACACTACTTTAGGGACTACACTTTATTATGATACCCATTCAGCAACCAGTATTTTTATTGATTTGCAAAGTGTTGACACTACCTACGATTTGATTGATCCAACAGGCGACCGTGACAGTAAAACGAATACAGCAAGACTGGGAGTCGAATGGGAGGCTACCGCTGCGACAGAGGGCAGTATAAAAGTAGGTTATCAGCAAAAAAGTTTTGATAATGAAAACCGGGAAGATTTTAGCGGCTTATCTTGGGATGCTAAAGTTACCTGGAAACCTCTTACTTATTCGGCATTTGACTTCACCACGGGACGCGAAAGTCGCGATCCAAATGGTTTAGGAGATTATGTAAGGGTAACCAGCTATGGCGTGAAGTGGAATCATGAATGGAGTGAGTTATTCAGATCGAAAATTGGCTTTAGCCATGTCAACGATAATTACACTGGTATTGAACGCGAAGACAAAAGTAAAGTTTACCAATTTGCCGTTAATTATAGTGTTAGCCGTTGGTTAACTTTAGAAACTGGTGTCAATATTGCTCAAGTTGATTCTACTGATCGACAATATACGTTTGATCGCAACGTCTATTTCATTAATGCAGAAATGACTCTATAGGAATCCCATGAAGTATGTAGCTCATTTATGTCTCTGTGTTATGGCACTGTTTCTGCTGATAAAACCTATATTGGCCAGTGCTGAAACCCAAAATTACCGTTTAGGTGCAGGGGATACCATTGTGATTAAAGTTTATGGTGAAGACGCCTTAACCCTAGAAACCAAAATAACCAATAGTGGCACCATTAATTACCCTTTTTTGGGCGCTTTGAAATTAAATGGCTTCACGATTAAACAGGTTGAGCAGTTGGTGTACAAGGGGTTAAAAGGCGATTATTTTGTTGAGCCAAGTGTGTTTGTCGGCATGGTCGAATACCGACCATTTTATATCCATGGTGAAGTTAAACAGCCTGGTGGTTACCCTTATCAACCTGGGATGACGGTTAACCAAGCAATTGCCTTAGCGGGTGGTTTAACCGAAAGAGCCTCGGAAGATAAAATTGCCATATCCCGTGAGGGAAGCAAAGTCGAGTCTGAACGCGGCAATATTAATAGTCCGATTCTAGCCGGCGACACCATTACTATTGAACAGAGATTTTTTTAATGATCTTCCAAGAAAGACGCCAAAGTGCTTCCCCTGGCAATGTAATTAGCCCTGCAGCAATGCAAATTGATCAACTTATCGATGTTAAAAAACTGCTTTTACCTATATTGCTTTTTAAGTGGCGCATTTTTACATTTGCGCTACTAGTGACTGCATTAACCGTGTTTGTGGTGTATAGCATGACGCCGATTTACAAGGCTTCATCGATGTTACTGATTGAATCTGAGCAAGCTAAAGCGATTAAAATCGATGAAGTGTATGGTATTAATTCTGGTCAGCAAGAATATTATTTAACTCAGTTTGAGATTATTAAATCGCGAAGTATTGCCGAGCGGGTATTTAACCATCTGGATTTAATAAACCACCCGGTTTTTAACCAGCCGCCAAGTTGGTTTGCTGAGCTTAAGTCACAGCTTATATCAAAGTTAAATTTTATCCCTCAAGAATTCGTTATAGTTGATAGCCAAATTAACCAAGATATTGCCAAACATTTATTAATTAATACCTTCGCCCAAAATATTAGTATTTCCCCGGTGCGTAAAACGCAAATAGTAAAAATTAGTTATGAAAACTCAGATCCGCAGCTTGCCGCACAGGTAGCAAATGCTGTGGGTGATACTTACATTATAAGCCAGTTAGAAGCCAAAATGGGCATGACCCAAAAGGCCAATGTGTGGTTAGGTGGCCGTTTAGAAGATTTACGCTTAAATCTGGATAAGTCTGAATATAAATTAGAGCTTTTTAAGGTTGAAAATGGCCTAATTGACGTAGAAGGGGTTACGGCATTAGATGCTAAAGAGCTAGAGCGTTTAAGTGATGAAATTACTGTAGCGAGATCGCGTAAAGCCGAAGCTGACAGCTTTATGGCAGTAGTGAGACGTTATGGTGCCACTGACATTAGCCGTCTAGAAAGCTTACCTGAGGTGACGTCGCATCAGTCGGTACAAAACGTAAAGCGCGAGGTGGTGTTAGTTGAGCGAAAAGTGTCTGAACTACAGCAAGTTTATGGCCCTAAACACCCCAAAATGATTGCCGCACAGGCTGAATTAACTGCGGTGCAACAAAACCTACTTAAGCAAGTAAGCCGTTTAGTACAAGGGATTGAAGACGAAGCCCAAACCGCGGTGCAAAACTTGAGAGCATTAGAAGCACAATTTAGCCAAGCCAAAGGCGCTTATCAAAACTTAAGTACCAAAGACACTGATTACCAGCGCTTACTACGTGAAGTCGATACCAATAGACAGTTATTTGACAGCTTTTTAGCTCGCCAAAAAGAAACCGAAGTGACCAGCGACTTTGACTCACCGGTAGCACGTTTTACTGATCGCGCGGTTGTGCCGTTAATACCTGAAAAACCAAAAAAGAAAGTGATCATTATTTTGGCATTTATTGCCAGCTTGGGTTTCTCCATGGTGTTGGTGTTGTTGCTGGATACATTAAACGACACCATAAAAACCAGTGATGATGTTGAAAAGTTATTATCGCAACGGGCATTAGGTTATGTGCCTAAAGCCAAAAGAGGCACCAGTTATGACGATATTAACTTTGCTTTCTACAATCCTAAGTTACGCTTGCATGCAGAAGCCGTGAGGACCATCAGAACTTCGATGTCGCTTATGGCTATGGGCAGTGAATTGTCGACCATAGAAGTGACATCCTCGACTCCTAATGAGGGGAAAACTTCTACGTCAATGAATATAGCATTTGCCTACGCAACCATGGAAAAAGTGTTAATTATTGATGCCGACTTGCGTAAAGCTAGCTTAGGAATGCGCTTTGGTTTAGCCACTTATCAGCCAGGGCTTGCCAATGTGTTATCGGGTACCGATAGTATACATAACTGTATCGTCAAAGAGGTCAAACCCAACGTAGATGTAATGCCCGCAGGCGCGGTGCCGTTAAATCCTCAAGAGTTATTAACCTCTAGTCAGTTTGCTGAATTGTTGACTGTGTTAAAGACACAATACGGTAAAATTATTATTGATACACCGCCGGTTCATGCGGTGAGCGATGCGCTGATTATTACCTCATTATGCGATGCGACGGTCTTAGTGGTTAAAACCGGTCATACTCGCAGTGAAATCATTAAGTTAACCTTAGCAAAGTTAAATCAAGCCCGGAGCAAAGTGTTTGGCGTGGTATTAAATTATTTTGATACCAAAAATGCCCAACGGTATCAGGGTGATTATGGTTACTACCAAGCCTATGGTGCAGACTCTTCAATTAAACAGCCTGCTGCCAACCATAAGGAAAACACTAAGGCATGATTGATATGCATTGCCATATATTACCCAATATTGATGATGGGGCTAAATCAATTGATGAAGCCATTGGTTTAGTTACGCTAGCAGTGGAGCAAGGGATCTCGCGTATGGTGGCGACCCCTCATATTCATTTAGGTATTTATGATAATAATCTACAATCAATTAACGCAGCCTATGGTGTATTGTGTGATGCGTTGGCGTTAACAAATTTAGAAATACAAGTTCGCGCCGCAGCAGAAGTAAGAATTTCGCCAGAAATTATGCTGTTTATTGAGCAACAGCAATTGCCTTTTTTAGGCCGTTATCAGCAAAAAGATGTGTTGCTGCTAGAACTGCCTAGCAGCCATATTCCACCGGGTACAGACAAGCTGATTAGTTGGCTATTAGCAAAAAATGTATTACCCATGATTGCTCACCCAGAGCGTAACCGCGAGTTACAAACCCATCCTGAGCGGATCACTCCTTTTGTGCAGGCTGGTTGCTTATTTCAATTAACCGCAGCATCGTTATTGGGGGATATGGGACCAGCCCCACAGCAATTGAGCGAATATTTTATGCAGAAACGAATATATTCTATCGTTGCGTCCGATTGTCATTCATTAAAACGTCGGCCTCCTAAGCTGGCGTTAGCCCATGATGTAATAAGTGCGTTAGTTGATGAAGATTATGCTTATTCAATGACGACATTGATACCACACAGTATTTCCTGCTCGTTATTTAATGCGCCGAGATAATTGATGAATAAAATAACCTTGTCTACAAGACGCATAATATACTCACTTATTATTGTTGCGTTACTAGGGTTATTACCTATATTGCTACAAAAAGGATTCGCTAACGCATATCACTTTAAGTCTCGGTATTATATTGACCAATGGCAACAAAGCAGCAAACCAACATTAATACAATATACTAATGCCTTATTGGCAGCAAATTACGCATTTAGTCTTGACAGCAAAAACCCGCATTATCTACTAACCTTAGCCAAGGTCATGGAGTGGGGTATATTTTCGAAGCTAGCGCAATCGAATAATTCGGTATTTAATCAATTGTATTTAGATGCTATTGTGCAGCGACCCAATTGGCCAAATGCATATAGCGACTATGCTTACAATTTGGCTTTTATACAGGATGATATTGTTCAAGCTTGGCCGTATTTAGAACAAGCCTTACATTATGGGCCTTATACTCCAGAAGTCATGCATCAAGTGTTGGCAATCGGCTTTGCATATTGGCCTAACTTAACAGTGAACCAAAAAAAGTTAGTGTTTACTACCGCTAAAAATGCCGCAAGTGCAAATTGGTTAATGCGTAATGATTTAAAAAAATTGACTAAGCAATATCAATTAACCCCATTAATATGTACCTATTTTAAATATTCAATTCCTGCTTTTAGCGCCAATGATGAACAATGGATTAAACAGGATATGTGTCTTAATGAATATTCAGAAAAATAAAGTAACAGCGTCTTTTGGGCCATTTCAGCGTGTTATGTTGTTAGGGTTATGCGGATTAATTATTTGGATGCCGATCCCGTTAGGCAGCAATCGAATTTGGTCATTAGCAATGTTAGAGTTTGGTATTGTGTTATTCGCAATCGCTCATATAGTTTATTGTTTTAAAAATAATGACCTATTGCTACGCTATCGTTGGCAAAAACATCTTTTAATTCCAACAGGATTAATGTTGGCGTATTTGTGTTTGCAACTGCTTAATTGGATACCTGCTATTGATACGGTAGATGCCTATCAAACCGCCCAGCAACTACTAAAAACCTTTTGCTTTACCCTATTCATTTTATTACTAAGTCAGTATTGTCAGCAGGCACAGGCGTTGCGTTGGTTACTCATTGCGATTATTGTTTCTGGTTGTATACAGGCTTTTTATGGCACCTTACTGAATTTATTGCAGTTAGATGTATCACCAATTTTTGGCTATCATGACGGTGACAGGGCCAAGGGATCGTTTGTATACCAAAACCATTTTGCTAATTATTTAGCGTTATGCCTTTCTATTGCGTTTGGTTGGCTGTTATCAGAGCTAAAAACCAGCAAGACAGAGTTCGATTTGCGCGGAATGTTAATAGATTTACTATCAACATTATTCAGTCGGAAACTTATTTTACGCTTGGCGATAGTGATCATGGTGATTGGCTTAATCTTAAGCCGTTCGCGTATGGGCAACGCCGGATTTTTTACCGCTTTGGCTGTGGTTTCGTTGTTGTCTTTGTTTATTTACCGTCGTCCGCCAACGTTATTTAAACCTTTAGTTGTTAGTCTTTTTATTTTAGATTTATTGATTGTAGGCTCAATTTTTGGTGTCGATAAGGTAAAACAACGTTTAAACGACACCTCGTTTAGTGCCGAAACCCGAGATGAAGTGGTAATTGATAGTCTACCGATTATTAAACAGCACTTATTTACCGGCACGGGTGGCGGCAGTTTCTATACCGTATTCCCCCAACACCAACCGCAGTTTTATTCTGGTTTTTATGACCACGCTCATAACGAATACGTTCAGTTTGTGATTGAGTACGGGATTGTAATGACAGCCATTTTAGGTTTTTGGATCTTGTATTCGTTTTGGTTAGCATGCCGGACCATGTACCTACGTAACAACAAACTGTATAAGGGGGTAGCCTTTGGATGTGCTATGGCCATTGTGCATATGTTACTGCATATTTCTGTCGACTTTAGCCTGCAATCTCCCTCGAATACCTTATTATTTTTAACCATCTTAACCTTATGTTGGTTGGTGCGTTATTTGCCTTCTTACAAGATGCGTTCTCATCCAGCGCCTGATCCATTTTAGTTTTACTTTTTAAATTTTAGCCATTTTAGCCTTAGCGCTAGCTAAATAAGGATATTTATGAAAGTTGTTATTCCTGTTGCCGGTTTAGGTACGCGTATGCTGCCAGCCACCAAAGCCATCCCAAAAGAAATGCTGCCTTTAGTGGATAAACCATTGATTCAATATATCGTTGATGAATGTGTTAGCGCCGGTATTAAAGAAATCGTATTGGTGACTCATGCCAGTAAAAATGCTATCGAAAACCATTTTGATAAATCTTATGAACTTGAATCAACGTTAGAAAAACGCGTTAAGCGTCAGTTGTTGCATGAAGTACAAGCTATTTGTCCTAAAAATGTCACTATTATGCATGTACGCCAAGGTGAAGCTAAAGGTCTTGGGCATGCCATTTTATGTGCTAAGCCGTGTATTGGTGATAATCCATTCGCCGTTGTGTTACCTGACGTGATTTTAGATTCGTACTCAGCAGATCAACGCACTGAAAATTTAGCGTCGATGCTAATTCGTTATCGCGAATCTCTTGCTAGTCAAATTATGGTCGCACCTGTTCCTGATGATCAAGTCCATAAGTATGGTATTGCCGATTGCGGTGGCGAAACTATTAACCCTGGTGACTCGACTAAAATATTCAACATGGTAGAAAAACCTGAGTTAGGCACAGCGCCGTCTAATTTGGCCGTTGTTGGCCGTTATGTGTTGTCGGAAAAGATTTGGGCCTTACTCGCAAAAACGCTTCCTGGTGCGGGTGATGAAATCCAGCTAACCGATGCTATTGATATGCTGATTGAGTCTGATACCGTTGAAGCTTTTAATATGACAGGTAAGTCACACGACTGTGGCGACAAACTGGGTTATATGAAAGCTTTTGTTGAATATGGTTTGCGTGATCCTAAATTGGGCAGCGATTTTAAGAAAGAACTTGCTGATTTATTAGAAGAGTATCGATAAAACTAGGCTCGGTCCGGATAGTGTCAGCCCCGTCTTCATGGTTTTCCATCATCCTCAGAGGTTTCTATTTGGGGCTTTCGCTTTTTTTCATTCTTTTTTTATTTTCTATAAGTAAAATTATTTTATTAAATCGTTTTCAGTGAGTCTAATATGAATGCAAATCTTAATCGGCTACATGGGCTTGACTTTTGCAGAGCGGTATTGATGGTACTGGGGCTTTTTTATCATGTAGGACTTATTTATGGCATTGATCAGGATTGGAGGGTTCTCTCTAATGAAACATCTTGGTTTATTAAATATATATCAGATTTTATTCAAATTTTTAGGATGGAGGCTTTTTATCTAATATCTGGGTTCTTTTATATGTTAATTTTTAGTAAAGGCAGGAATGGTTTCGCCAAAGATAGAGTTTTAAGAGCGCTGTTGCCGCTGTTGTTTTGTGGGTTATTGTTAAACCCTATCATGAATTATTACAGCTATAATAAGTCATACGATTGGGATAGCATTGATTACTTGTTAAAGGGCCAATGGTTAGGCCATCTTTGGTTCTTAGGTAATTTGGTCGTTTACTTTATTATTTCGCTTCCTTTATGTAAATTTATTCTTTCTAGTAAAGAAATGTCCCCAGTTTTTTTACTTTTTATGATTTACTTGGGTATTCCTTCTGTTGCTATTACTGGTTTGGCTGTGGCTAAGTTAACATTTGATGGAACGGTTTTGTTTATTACATTTCATAATCTTTTCTATTATTACAGTTATTTTATTATTGGGTGTTTTTGTTTTATCAACAAGGCGTTGTTTTCATCTTTCTTATGTGTTAAGTATTTTTTATTATCCTTATTGATATTTATTGCTTTCTTTTTGATGTCGTATTTCAATATATTCGCTGGGGAGATTATTAACAAAGTCTTAGATCGCCTGTCTTCTGGAAGTCTAATGTTGTCTATTCTGTCAATATTATATGTTGTTGGTTCTAGGCGTTCGAAAGTTATAAGGAACTTTTCTGATTCAAGTTATACCGTCTACATACTTCATCAGCCTCTAATTATTTTGTTATATGTTTTTGTTTTTGAAAGATTAACTTTTGAACCCATTCAGGAGTACATACTAATGATAATCGGTGTTTTCTTTATCTCTTATCTGTTTCATAACATTTTTGTGAAAAACAGTCAGATCCTGAAACTTTTATTTAATGGTGTTTTGTACTCAAAACGTAAATCAAATTAATAAGTATAGCCTGCCGCAAGACTCATCTGCTTCATTGTTACTTAACTGTCAAATATGTTTACTTTCGGCTGAGAAGCATTATCGCAATGGCGAATTTGGTTGCTTTTACCCTAATATAAGCGTTAGCTTATTCTATTTTGTTTACCGTTCAATCTTCCGCTTATTGCCATCATCCTCAAATGCTTGTATCAGGGACCCATTCTTAGTTTTGACTTTCTCCTTTACATCAACGCTTTGCCTTTAAGCAGCTTACGCAGCCACATTCTATTTGGACTAAGTCGTGCCTGCAAATCTGAACTTAAGGGAGACAGTTCTCCACATAAGTTTGCAGCGAGGCACTCGGCAACGAGTGGGCCTGAGCTTAGGCCGCGAGAGCCTAGTCCGCCGAGTACATATAAGCCATCATAAATCGGTGCAGGTGTCGTTTGCCAGTATCGTTGCCATTGACTGGGTTTATCTTTGGATTGCTTCTGGACTGCATACCGCGCAAACAATTCTTCAACATCAGGTGCACAACCCATTACCGGGAAGTGATCGCGACTGACCATCCTTACGCCGATCCTGGCATCATTGTTTGAAACATTAATATCGTGAGGCCAGTTCGAATTAGGAAAGCTCTGTTGCATTTTAAGGCTGTTTTCATGTTGCTCTAATGGGCAAAAATCAAGATGCTGTGGGTTTTTTACATAACTCGCGCCGACGCAATGTAGTTGATTATGTTGTGGCGTCAAATAGCCATTAGCGCAGATTACAGTATTAAGCTGCGCCAGCTCACCTTGAGATGGGACATGACTCACTTGACCTCTAAAACCGCTAATCTGAAGGTTTTTTGTCTGTTTGTAGCGAGTCAGTTGCTCTCCTGAGGCGATGATTACCTGATCGTGTGTTGCGATGTGTTCGTTTTCGGCACTAAACAGCTGCCAGCCTGATGAGAGTGATTCAAGTGAGTGAATGTCGCTATTATAGAGAATGCGAACCTTGGTTAATGTTTGTGCTTTGGCAATGCTGGCTTGTGCTAATTCAAACGGGCAAGCCCAGCCACCCAATGGATAATAAAAACCAGATTTATTGATATCTACTTTAGCAAGCTGTGTGGCTTGGATTGGATTTACGGCAAAAGCAATCTCACTTGGCCACGCCTGACCATGAATAATTTTATCTAATCTTGTTTGGCTGCGTAGATCAAAACCCGTGTGTAATACGCCACACCAGTCATGTCCAATATAATATCCATCATCAATTAATGCCTGGATACGACGTCGACTGTATAGAAATGCTTGTTGAAAAAATTGACTTAGCGAATCATTTTCGGGAGTCAGTAAAGGATAAATGGCACCTTGTTTGTTGCCTGACGCTCCTTGCCCTAAGGTGTCATCTTTACAATAAATTACTACATCTTTTCCGCGTTCAGCCAACGACAAGGCAAGACTTGCAGAAGCAATACCTCCACCTATAATAGCTATAGGGGTTTGGTCGTTAGAATCTAGAGATGGCATTGGGTTATAAGCAAACTGTTGGCGTATTTGTTGTCTTAATGCGTGACGTTCCGCGATAGCGATGTCATCAGTTGATTGAGATGAAGTAGTGTGTAAAAATCCACAAAGTGCTAATTGCTTTTTGATGGTAGTGGTGACATCGTCATCATTTGAGCTAGCGGCTAAAAATGTTGCATTATCAGCACTGATCCGGCCATATTGCCACAGCAAATGCTGACTGAAATAATGATCCGAATGGCTGACTTGGCTCGTATGGGGAAGGGCAAACCAATGTGCTATCCTTTGTTGATTCGGTGTGGCAATGGTTTTGGCTTGTGCTATAGGCGAACCTTGATATAGGTCAATAATGAATGTGTTTTGGAGTAGACTCAGTCGTTGGCAACCTTCGATGGCCGCTATTTCACAATTAAGTAATGCTTGAGCAAAATCGAATAAATGATGATCCGAATGAAGTAGTCCTTGCTGTTGCCACTGGTGTTCAAGTTGCTTTCGGTTTATTGGACAATGTTCAAACACACTGATATGAACTCGAGTTTGATGCTTTTTCAAAGGTTTTTGCAGGTTAGCCGCTTGTAATGCTGCTAATAAGAGTATTATTTCATGGCCATCTCCAAAACCGAGTTGGCCTAGCGTTAATAAACGTGGTTGAGTATTCGTGGCGGCTCTATTACCGTCACCGCTTTGCAATACTGTGTCTATATACTGTTTAGCGAGTTGGGGATATCGGCTATTTTGATTGACTTTGTCGCCCAATAAATCACAAATGTACAAATTGTGTAAATTGGGGGATACAGATAATAAAGATGTTTTATACAAAATATTTTACTCAGGGCCGATAACTTGGCATTATTTTACCTGTATTTATGGAAAGCTGACCACTTAATTACTTTAAAGCAGCTATGATTGCCGCAATTAAGTACCGACATGTACCAAATGGATAGCAAAAAAATGAAAAGAGTCGTGATCACCGGAATGGGTGTCGTTTCAAGTATCGGTAATAACAAGCAAGAAGTGACTGAGTCATTGAAAGCGGGTCGCAGCGGTATTACCCACTCGGCGCAGTTTGAAGAAATGCAATTACGCAGTAAAGTTTGGGGCGATATCAAAATGAACCCCGCTGACTATATTGATCGTAAAGCTCTTCGCTTTATGGGCGATGCTGCAGCATATGCTTACATTGCTATGCAGGAAGCCATTGCTGATGCTAATTTGACAGAAGAACAATATTCTAATTTTCGTGTCGGTTTGATTGCTGGTACTGGTGGTGCGTCATCAAAAAACCAAGTTCAGGCTGCTGATACATTGCGTGAAAAAGGCGTTAAGCGTGTGGGTCCTTATATTGTGCCACGCATTATGTCTAGCACCGCAAGCGCTTGTTTAGCAACACCATTTAAAATTAAAGGCATGAGTTATTCTATCAGTTCCGCGTGTGCCACTTCGGCCCATTGTATTGGCCATGCCGTTGAACTTATCCAGATGGGTAAGCAAGATATGGTGTTTGCTGGTGGTGCTGAAGAAGTTGATTGGACATTAACCATGGGCTTTGATGCTATGGGTGCATTATCGACTAAGTACAATGACACTCCTGAAAAAGCGTCACGTACCTATGATGCAGACCGTGATGGTTTTGTTATTTCTGGCGGCGGCGGGATTGTTGTTGTTGAAGAATTAGAGCATGCGCTAGCGCGTGGTGCTAAAATTTATGCAGAAATTGTGGGTTATGGCGCATCTTCAGATGGCTATGACATGGTTGCACCATCTGGTGAAGGTGCTGTGCGTTGTATGCAGATGGCATTAGCTGATGTGGATACACCAATTGATTACATCAACACTCATGGCACTTCTACACCAGTAGGTGATATGCGCGAACTTGAAGCGTTACGTGAAGTGTTTGGCGATAATATGCCTCCAATCGCGTCAACTAAATCACTGACAGGTCATGCTTTAGGTGCGGCTGGTGTTCATGAAGCGATTTACAGCTTAATTATGATGGAAGACGGCTTTATTGCGCCAAGCATTAACATCGACAACCTTGATGAGAAGGCTGCTGGCATGCCAGTGGTGCGTGAAATGCGCCAAGCGGAATTGAACACCATGATGAGTAACAGCTTTGGTTTTGGTGGCACTAACGCAACATTAGTGATGCGTAAATATAAAGCGTAAAACGTTATTCGTGGGCTAACTTGCGAATGATATGAAAGCCAGCATTGGAAACAGTGCTGGCTTTTTTGTTTTTGCCTTTTAAACTAATGGCCTAGAGTCGAGGTCGCTTCGCGGCTAGAGGCTATACAAGCAAAGCTGAAGAGCGATGATAAGCGATAATAAGCGGACGCTGTGCTTACGGAAAGGGCAGCGTAAAGACGCATCAGGTATTGGCTTCGCTTTTATAGCCGCGAAGCGAACTAGCAGGACGCAGTCCGCTCTAGTATCTAGCGTTGATGCTTATTTGCAGGTTGGCTTTTACAGCCACAAAGCGAACTAGCAGGACGCAGTCCGCTCTAGTATCTAGCGTTGATGCTTATTTGCAGGTTGGCTTTTATAGCCGCGAAGTGAACTAGCAGGACGCAGTCCACTCTAACATCTAGGCTTACAAGCAAAATCAAAAGCTGGATCCCCAATAAAAAATCTTAGGAATGACGAGGTGGGGGCATTTGGTATAAGATACTTCCATAAAAAATCGTAATGTGATGTCGATAAACTCGCAGTAAATAAGATACCAAAATGAAAATAATTGCCGATGAAAATATGCCTTATGTCGATGCCTTGTTTGGTGACTTAGGGGAAATTGAATACGTAAATGGCCGAACCTTAAGCGCTGTTCAAGTGCAGGATGCCGATGTGTTGCTGGTGCGTTCGGTGACCAAAGTGAATGCAGCGTTAATTGAACAAGCGCATAAGCTTAAATTTGTGGGTAGTGCGACGATTGGCACTGATCATGTAGATGTTGATTATCTTGCAGAGCGCAATATCTTTTTTACTAATGCGCCAGGATGTAATGCGAAGGCAGTAGGTGAGTATGCCTTTATTGCGATGCTGGAGTTGGCTCAGCGTCTCGGTGGGTCATTAGCAGGTAAAGTTGTGGGCATTGTGGGTGCAGGAAATACCGGCACTGCAGCCGCGAACTGTTTGCAAGCTTATGGTTTAAAAGTGTTGTTGTGCGACCCTATTAAGGCCGAACAAGGTGATACACGTGACTTTGTGTCACTAGACACTCTGATTGAACATGCAGATATTATCAGTTTGCATGTGCCTATTACCAAACAGGGTGAGCATAAAACCTGGTATTTATTTGATGACACTCGACTCAATCAGTTGAAACCCAATACATGGTTATTAAATTGCTGTCGAGGCGAGGTCATTGATAACCGAGCGTTGATCAAATTTAAGCAACAACGTGACGATATCAAACTCGTGCTCGATGTATGGGAAGGTGAACCTAACCCTATGGCAGAATTAGTCGCCTTGGCAGAGTTTGCTACGCCGCATATTGCCGGTTATAGCCTTGAAGGCAAAGCTCGCGGCACCTTTATATTGTATCAAAAGTGGTGTGAATTACTCGGTTTACCGATGGACAAATCATTGGCGAGTTTGTTACCGACCTTTCAATTTAATCAAATTGTGAGTCAAGGTGATTTAACCGAAAGCCAATTGCTGAAATTATCACGTTTAGTCTATGACTTACGTGATGATGATGTAACCTTCAGAGGTTGTTTTGCAACGACGGCAGGATTTGATTTAATGCGTAAAAATCATACTTACCGTCGAGAGTATAGCGCCATCTCGTTAACTCAATCTACGCAATCTTTATCTGATGATGGGATTAATCAATCGATGCTCAGCGCTTTAGGCTTTAATTAATGACCTAGGACCGATATGACCCATAGAGGGACATATTGAGGGTAAAAAACAGTATTTCTAGCCAGTTGAGAAATAATCACTTCAAAGTAGGCTTTTTAGCACATTAACCCTAGTAAAGCATAAGCAAACTAAGGTAAATTGATCATTCAAACTGGATAATAGGAGTCGGGCGTTAATTATGTCTCAGGAATTTAATGTAGTCGTTTTAGGTGCATCGGGCGCAGTGGGTCAAACTATGATTGAGATCCTCGAGCAGCGTAATTTCCCGGTTGCTAAGTTGTTTCCATTAGCGAGCAGTCGCAGTGCTGGCGAAACGGTCAGTTTTCACGGTAAACAAGTTGAAATTCTTGATGTAGAAACGTTTGATTGGACACAAGCACAAATAGGCTTCTTTTCTGCTGGTGGCGATGTGTCTGCAAAATGGGCGCCGATTGCGGGTGACGCGGGTTGTGTCGTTATCGACAACACCTCACATTTTCGCAATGACGTTGATGTGCCGCTGGTGGTGCCTGAAGTTAACCCTGAAGCCATTGCGGATTTCCGCAATCGCAATATTATTGCCAATCCTAATTGTTCAACTATTCAGATGTTAGTTGCACTTAAGCCAATTTATGATGCTTTTGGTATTTCACGTATTAACGTGGCGACATATCAGTCTGTGTCAGGAACAGGTAAAAAAGCGATTGAAGAGTTAGCGGATCAATGTGCAAAATTACTCCAAGGTTTACCTTCAGATCCGTCGGTTTATCCAAAGCAGATAGCATTTAATGTTTTACCACAAATTGATATGTTTATGGACAACGGCTACACCAAAGAAGAAATGAAAATGGTGTGGGAAACGCAAAAGATTTTTGGCGACGATGAAATTGTCGTTAACCCTACTGCGGTTCGTGTGCCTGTTTTTTATGGTCATTCAGAGGCTATACATATTGAAACGCGTCAACCTGTTGATGCTGAAGATGTTAAAGCCGTTTTACGTGATGCTCCGGGTATTGTGTTATTTGAAAATGATGACGAATATCCAACCGTTGTTACTGATGCAGCAGGTAATGATGCTGTTTATGTTGGTCGTGTTCGTAAAGATATTTCGCACTCTCACGGTATAAATTTATGGGTTACTGCCGATAACATTCGTAAAGGTGCAGCGTTAAACAGTGTGCAAATTGCCGAGATTTTGATTAGAGATTATTACTAATTACACTTTAATAATGAGTAATGTTTTTATCAACAACGCGATTTAGTTTAAAAAGCCTGCAATGAGCAGGCTTTTTTCGTTTAACTGACCCCAATAGTAGCAGGTCCGGTAAATCTAGTTTATAGTCGTAAACATATCATTTTTAACATCAATAGCATTGAAATCGCCTGCAAAATTGGCTCATCATGGATGTGATCAGATATAGTTAACGACCATAATACTAACGATAAAAATTGCCTCAAGCCTGTTGCCAAACCGGTAACTCAATAGCGCTAAAAGGGAAGGATTGGATGACTTTGCGTACTTCATATATTGTGGGTTTGATTGCCTGCACAGCCGTTGGCTTAACCAGTGTACAACTTATTGGATCTGCACAGGCAGAAACACTCAAAATTACTGGGCCCAATGGCGAGGTTAAACAACAAGCTAAACGGCAATATGGTCCGACGACATCAAGAGATACGTTTTGGAGTATTGCGCAAAAAGTCAGGCCTAGTAATAATGTCAGTGTTTATCAGGTGATGGCCGCGTTATTTGACGCTAATCCACACGCTTTTAGCGGTAATAATTACAATACATTAGAGCGAGGGATGATATTACTGGTCCCTTCTGCAGATGTGATAGCCGCCATTCCCAACGAGGTTGCTAAACGCCGTGCTGAGCAAGATGACCGCCGTGTTAGCAAACAAACTCAGCCTCGTACTGTTATTAATCAGCCCTCTGCAGCAAAATCGTTGCAAATAGCCAAACAAACACCTGCTGTAACGCTACAAACCAAAGCGATTACTGAGGCTAATGCCGTTGTGGTCAAGGATCTCAATAGCACGCTAGATAAAGCCAATGCAAAAACGTTAATGCTTACAGATGAGTTGGCGCGCTCACAAGATGAATTAATGATCAGCAACAATGACAATCAAGTGTTGAAAAACAAAATTGAACAAATGTCATTAAATATTGCTTCGCTTGAAGAAGATTTACAGCTATTACGCGATAAATATGAAGGTCTAACGCTAGAAAATAAAAAACTTGTAGACCAAACTGAAAATATTGAACCCGTTGTAGAAGAACCCGCTGACTTTTGGCGCAGCTTAATGGACAACACTATTTTGTTGATCCTTGCAGCATCGATACCTCTTATAGCGATATTTTGCATTATTTTTTGGCTTCTCAGTCGCCGTAATAAAAAAACTCAACAGGCTGAAATAAAAACTGAAACCCAGCCAGGAAAAGAGTCAACTACCGCAATAGCCAATGATGACTCTGACGATATGGTGATCCATTTAGATTCAAATGATGAAGAGTCAATTGATGATTTATTGGATTCAGACAGTGTTGATTTACAGCCAGAAATCCAAATGAGCGGTGATACCGAGATGGATATGGCATCTGATATGTTCATTAGCGAAAAAGAATTAGAAGATGAAGATGGGACTTCATTAGATGATTTATGGGCTGAGGCCATGGAGGATCAAGATTCTGATCTAGAACCTCTTGAAGATGACGATGATCTCAACAATCTATTGGTGGGTTTAGATACAGAAGGAACGGCGAAAGATAAAACTGATGATCTAGATGCATCTGCAGAAGATGATATAGATTCATTACTCGCCGAGTTTGATATGCCGCCAGAGTCAGATGATGTTGCTGCGGCTGTCAAAATGCCAGAGACATCAGCCGATTCAACTGAAAATTCAACTGAAGATGATATCGATTCATTACTAGCTGAGTTTGATATGCCGGCAGAGTCAGATGATGTTGCCGCGGCTGTCAACGTGCCAGAGACATCAGCTGGCTCAACTGAAGAGTCAACTAAAGATGACATCGATTCATTACTAGCCGAGTTTGATATGCCGGCAGAGTCAGATGATGTTACCGCGGCTGTCAACGTGCCAGAGGCATCAGCCGGCTCAACTGAAGACTCAACTGAAGATGATATCGATTCATTACTAGCCGAGTTTGATATGCCGGCAGAGTCTGATGATGTTACCGCGGCCGTCAAAGCACCAGAGACGTCAGCAGACTCAAGCGGCGAAGATGATGTGAATGAAGTTGGCCAAAATGAAGAGCCTATTATTGACTCCGCAATGGCCGAAAATAGCGATGAATTACCAATAGATGAGCAGGAAAACTCGGAAAGTGATGATTTAGCAGCCCAAATTGCAGCTGAATTAAGTGATGAAGATGTCGCAGATTCTACTGATGATAATGAAACAAGTGACGAAGACATCGATGCATTGTTAGCCAGTCTTAACGAACCTGTGGTTGAGTCAGAGACATATGATCACGACAACGCAGCGGTACAAGCTCAGATTGCCGCGGAGTTAGATGACGATACGTCCAGTGAAGCATTAATATTGGACGATGATGAGTCACTCGATGATGATATTAATGCTTTATTGGCAAGCTTTAAAGAAGATACAAAAGCCGGCGATACACCATCAACCGATACAAACAGCGAACAATCTATCAGTGACAAGATTGATGATACTGAGTTGTTTGATGAGTTTGATGAATATCTTAGTGATGTCGATTTAGCTAAAACAGATAATGCAGACGATGTCGATGCGGACAAAGATGCTCTGTCTGACGTTGATACACAAGCCGATAGCAAAGACCAAGATAACACCTTATTTGATGCTCAACTTGAAGCCGCGCTAGCATTAACTAGTCGTCATGATGTTAAGTTAGAGCAAGGATCCACAGCAGCATCTTCTCCTACTCCAGAAACTGAAGCGGAAGAGGCTCTTGATGCTTTGTTAGCAGAAATGGATGATAAAGACACTTCTTCGTCTACTGCGCAAAATAAAACGAATAAAGATTCCGGCTTCTTTAATGACCTAAAATCCAACAAACCTAAGCCTGAATTATTAGATTGGGAAAGTGATTTACTTAAAGCTGCCGAGTCTGCCGCTGACGAGAAAGAAGTCGATGAACCTGAGGTCAGTGATGATGATTTACTGGCCGCATTTTCACAGTCATTAAAAGAGGATGACAACGTTGACGACTATACCTCTGAAGACGAATATATCCTTAGCGATGACAATTTAACGGTTGATGAAGCGTTGGCGGCACTTGATCAAAAAGAACGTAGCCAATCAGCTGAATATAAAGCCAGTAATGATGACGTAACGCGTTTTGAGCGTGAAAATAGCTATATCGACATCGATAAATTGTTAAACGATGCTGATGAAGATGACGATAAAACCGATCAGTATAAAGATGTTAATGTTAATATGGGTTCAGTCAATTCGTTAATAAGCAATGCAGACATGGTTGATGTTGATGATGAAGAAAACTCCGTTAATGCCAAACTTGATTTAGCCAGAGCATATATTGAAATTGAAGATCAAGACAGTGCCCGAGCATTATTAAAAGAAGTGCAAATGGATGGCAATGAACGTCAACAATTAGAAGCCAAAAATTTAATTAAAAGCTTTAATTAACTCGGATAATTAACTCGGTCAATTCATGTGATATAGGTAAAATAAATAGCCCTATGTTAACCATATAAATGCAAACGGCGCAGATACATGCGCCGTTTTTTTGTGGTAAACTGCGCGCCATTATTGAGTAGAGGATATAGGCATGCGGGTCGCGTTAGGTATTGAATATGATGGTAGTGGTTTTTGTGGGTGGCAGCGCCAACTCGATGTCGATTCAGTGCAAGCCCAGCTTGAAAAAGCCTTAAGTTACGTGGCAAATGAGCCCATTAAAGTATTGTGTGCCGGGCGAACTGATACTGGCGTGCATGCTACTGGACAGGTGGTTCATTTTGACACCAATGTTCAACGTCCAATGACGGCGTGGACACTAGGCGTGAATGCTAATTTACCCGACAGTATAGCCGTGCGATGGATGAAAGAAGTGGATGACAGTTTTCATGCCCGTTATAGTGCTACGGCCAGACGTTATCGCTATGTTATTTATAATCATCAATTGCGCCCTGGTATTTTAGCTTCTGGTGTGAGCCATTATCACGGCGATATAGATGAAACCTTGATGCATCAAGCCGCACAGCTTCTCGTAGGCAAACACGATTTTACCAGTTTTAGAGCGTTGCATTGTCAAGCTAAAACACCCTGTCGAGATGTGCATCAAGTTAATGTGACTCGTCAAGGCATGTATGTGTTGGTGGATATTCAAGCCAATGCATTTTTACATCATATGGTGCGTAATATTGTCGGTTCATTACTTCAAATCGGTTTAGGTAATCAATCTATCGAGTGGATAACAGAACTCTTGGCATTGAAAAATCGCACTCAGGCGGCAGCGACAGCTAAGCCCAACGGATTGTATTTGGTCGATGTGACTTACCCTGAGCAGCATCAATTGCCTAGGTTAGCACTCGGTCCATTGTTTATGCTCGATTAAAGTGTTTTTCAGTCATATTTATTGGGATGTAAAACTAATGTTATGTTTTCGCCACGTCTGGTAAGGTTTGCATAAATTAAATGGTATTGAATTATGTCAATTGCGTCTGAAATTACTGTACCCAATCAACAATCAAGCTTAAATCAATGGCTGGATTATTTGCTGGCAATTCATCCTAGCGAAATCGACATGGGCTTAACGCGAGTCAGTGCTGTCGCCGAGCGACTCAATGTGATTGATTTAGCTCCAGCTAAAGTGATTACAGTCGCCGGTACCAATGGTAAAGGCACGACCTGTGCGATGCTCTCCTCAATATTACGTCAAGCAAACTTATCAGTTGGCGTCTACAGTTCACCGCATTTGCTGCATTACAATGAACGGGTGCAGATCAATCAACAAGATGCCAGTGATGGCTCTCTTATTGAGGCTTTTTGTGCCATAGAGGTGGCACGAGGTGATATTTCATTAACCTTTTTTGAATATGCGACGTTAGCGGGTTTATACTTATTCAAAGCGGCTAAGCTTGATGTGATTATTCTTGAAGTGGGCTTAGGTGGCCGTCTAGATGCCACTAATATTATCGACTCCACAGCCACTATCTTGACCTCTATCGATCTTGATCACCAAGAATATTTAGGCGATACCCGAGAACTGGTTGGCAGAGAAAAAGCCGGCGTGTTCCGCTCAGGTTGTCTCGCCATTTGTGGTGAACCCGATTTACCATTGAGCGTGACAGATTATGCTCAGCAGATTGGAACAACACTTTATCGTGTTGGTTATGAGTTTCATTACCATAAAGACCAGAACCCACCTACATTATGGCATTTTGAATCCGCGCAGCAATCTTATATTGGTTTGGCTGTGCCAAGGTTACCGCTAGCTAATGCTGCTAGTGTTGTGGCGCTGCTAAGTTATATTTGGCCGCAAATAAGCCAGCAACACATTAACCAAGGATTACAACAAGCTCAACTAGCCGGACGATTAGAGCAGGTGAGTGAGCAACCATTAGTGCTGGTAGATGTAGCGCATAATCCCCATGCTGCACGATATTTAGCACAACAATTGCAGGCGTACCAAGGTCGTCGTATTGTAGCCTTATGTGGCATGCTTAAAGATAAAGACATCAAGTTGGTATTGGCGACATTGGCTGAACAAATCCGTCATTGGTATTTTGTTGGTTTAGATAATCCACGGGGCGCAACAGCGCAAGCACTGCGTCAAGCATTGCCCAATGAGCGTTGTCGTCAGCATGCCAGTGAATTTACTGACATCGCCAGCGCATGGCAAGCTATACAAGCGACGGTAGAGGCTGATGATGTGGTCATTATATTTGGCTCTTTTTATACTGTTGCAGGGTTTAAATCTTTATAAACACTATTTATGTTAGACGTCGGTTTTAGAAGCCATCATTAACGTCGTTTTGTTAAAAAAGGGAATTAGCTTTGAATCGTCAATTTCAAAATCGTTTAGTGGGTACCATCGTCTTAGTGGCCTTAGGTGTGATTTTTTTACCCGATTTATTAGACGGTAAAAAACCTCAGGTGGTTGAGGAGTTCACTGAAATTCCTTTACGTCCCGTTCAGTCAAGTGCTTCAAATCGAGCCAGTTCTGTCGACATCGCCGAACCCGCGGAAGAGTTCCAAGTGTTAACGATTGCTGAACCTCAAGATCTCAGTAACGATATTGTTGAATTAGGTGAAGCAGAACCAACTAAAAAAGTGAATCAAGTGGTTAAACCGTCAGCGGCAACCACTGCGGCAGTAAAAAAGCCTGAAACACCCGTTGCTAATAAAACTAAATCACCCGTTACGGCTGGTTTTACGTTGCAATTAGGCGGTTTTAATAATATTACCAATGTAAAAGCCTTAATTATTCAACTACGTAAGGCAGAATTTAATGCTTATACACTGCCTAAAGTACCTGTTGAAGGAAAATTAACCCGAGTGTTTGTAGGCCCTGAAGTGTCAGAAGAAAAACTTAAAGCTCGTCAGCAACCTATATTCAAATTAACCGGATTAAAAGGCAAAATCGTAGCCTATAATCCACAGGAACAATAACCTATTCAGACGGTATTATGCTTGGGTGATTAATATTTACAATTTGATTGTTCTTAATCACGCAAGAATAATTTGTGCAATCAGAGGTGAGAAACATCTCTGTCTCTGTTAGAATCTCGCCGTCTTGAACCCTATACCGGATCCCCATCTCCATGGTTTGGATTGATTACGCAATTATTATTGTCATCGGGTTATCAACTATTATTAGTTTGATCCGCGGATTTGCAAAAGAAGCCATGTCTCTTGTGGTTTGGTTTGCCGCTTTCTTTATTGCTAGCCAGTTTTATCTTGATCTTGCTGCTCATTTAACCCAAATGCAGGACGAGTTAGTCAGAAACGGTGTCGCGATTGCCATTCTTTTTATCATTACCCTGATCCTAGGGGCACTCGTTAATTATTTGTTAGGCCAGTTAGTGGCCAAAACAGGCTTATCGGGCACAGACCGTGTTTTAGGCCTGTGTTTTGGTGCCATTCGTGGCGCGTTAATTGTTAGCGCATTACTGTTTTTTATGGATGCTTTTACGGCATTCCCTGACACGAAATGGTGGCAGGATTCTGTACTTGTACCTGAATTTGGCGTGGTTATTCAGTGGTTTTTTGACTATGTCGAAAATACCTCAAGCTTTGTACCCAAAATATAATCATAAAACACTTTACAGTGAGGAACCTTACCCATGTGTGGTATCGTCGGAATAGTAGGAAAATCAACAGTTAATCAGACCATTTATGATGCGCTGACTGTGCTTCAACATCGTGGTCAAGACGCAGCAGGTATTGTGACTGTTGACATGAATGCGTTTCGTTTACGTAAAGCAAACGGCTTAGTCAAAGATGTGTTTGAACCTAAACATATGCAGCGTTTACAAGGTAATGCCGGTATTGGACATGTTCGTTATCCAACCGCGGGCAGCTCGAGTGCATCAGAGGCGCAACCGTTTTATGTTAACTCGCCATTTGGTATTTCGTTAGCGCATAACGGTAACTTGACCAATACGCTTGATCTGGCGGAAAGCCTCGTCAGAAAACGTCGTCATGTTAACACCACCTCTGACTCCGAAATCTTGTTAAACCTGTTAGCCGATGAGTTACAAGAGACGCGCAGTTTAACCTTAAGTGCAGATGAAGTGTTTGATGCGGTTGCCAAAGTGCATGCGCAAACCCGTGGTGCTTATGCGGTAGTGGCAATGATCATCGGCCAAGGCCTAGTAGCGTTCCGCGATCCATTTGGTATTCGTCCTTTGGTACTTGGTAAGCATGAAACCGCAACTGGTACTGAGTATATGGTTGCTTCAGAAAGTGTTGCTTTGGATGCCGTCGGTTTTGAAGTGATGCGTGACGTAGCACCTGGTGAGGCTGTTTATATTTCACTTGATGGCCAGTTATTTACCCGTCAATGTGCTGCAGACCCAAGCTATGCTCCGTGTATTTTTGAATTCGTCTATTTTGCTCGTCCAGATTCGAGCATCGACAAAATCTCTGTGTATGCCAGTCGTGTAAACATGGGCGCTAAGTTAGGCGAAAAAATTAAGAAAGAATGGGAAGATCATGACATTGATGTCGTTATCCCTATTCCAGAGACGTCGTGCGATATCGCATTAGAAATTGCTCGTTGTATGGATTTACCGTACCGTCAAGGTTTTGTTAAAAACCGTTATATTGGTCGTACGTTTATCATGCCAGGTCAGCAAGAACGTAAAAAATCAGTACGTCGTAAATTGAACGCAATTAATACTGAGTTCAAAGGTAAAAACGTATTACTGGTTGATGATTCAATCGTTCGTGGCACCACGTCTGAGCAGATCATTGAAATGGCGCGTGAAGCCGGGGCAAAGAAAGTGTATTTTGCTTCAGCAGCCCCTGAAATCCGTTTTCCTAACGTGTACGGAATTGATATGCCGACCTCTAATGAGTTGATTGCTCATGGTCGTGATGCTGACGAAATTGCCAAAATCATTGGTGCCGATGGCATTATTTTCCAAGACTTGAGCGACTTAATTGAAGCAGTAAGAATGGAAAATCCAGAGATTAAGCGTTTTGAAACATCAGTGTTCGACGGTCATTATATTACCAATGACGTTGACCAAGCTTACTTGGATCATTTAACCCAATTACGTAACGATGATGCCAAAGCTAATCGCTCAAAGGACATAGGCACTAATTTAGAAATGCACAATGAGTGTCATCCATAAGTTAACCACTGTTTGTTAGTGATAAAAACCAGCATAATTTATGCTGGTTTTTTTTGCTTTAAAAGCCTAAGAACTAGGTCGCTTCGCGGCTAGAGGCTATAAGAGTGATAACAAGCGAACGCTGCGCCTAGATGCCTAGCTACTAGGACGCTTCGCTGCTAGAGGCTATAAGAGCGATAACAAGCGATGACGAGCGATAAAGATCGATAACAAGCGAACGAGCAGGAAGCAGCCCGCCCTAGCATCTAGGTGTTTAATTGCTCATATAGTTGTTTCCGTAAGCGAAGCGTTCCTTCTTTTGTGTTGTTATGCTTTTATAGCCGCGAAGCGAACTAGCAGGACGTAGTCCGTTCTAGCGTCTAGGCTTTTTATCGCTTTTTATCGTGGTTACCGTAAGCGAAGCGTTCCTTCTTTTTGTGCTGTTATGCTGTTATAGCCGCGAAGCGATCTAGCAGGACGTAGTCCGCTCTAGCTTCTAGGCTTTTCGCTGTTATGCTTTTATTGTAATGATTTACGCCGATAAGGGGTTAATTATTTCATATTTGCAGCTTGGCGTATTTAACGCTAATCTATACTGTAAATTTATACAGTTAAGTGGCGCAGTTCGGTTTGTCATATTGAACGCTAACGCCCCAACAGTGGATTATGATTTTATATATTGCTGAAAAACCCAGTCTAGGTCGTGCGATTGCCGATGTGTTGCCAAAGCCACATAAAAAAGGTGATGGCTATATCATTGCCGCCAATGGTGATTGCGTGTCATGGTGTATTGGCCATTTATTAGAGCAAGCCGAGCCTGATGCGTACGATGATGCATTTAAGTCGTGGAAACTCGAGCATTTGCCAATTGTCCCGCAAACGTGGAAGTTGCAGCCCAAACCCAAAACGCGCAGTCAACTTACGGTGTTGCGTAAACTGGTAAAGCAAGCATCATCGATAATTAATGCTGGCGATCCAGATAGAGAAGGGCAGTTGCTGGTCGATGAAGTGATTTCTTATTTGGGCGTAAAGGGTGACAAGCTTAACCAGGTACAGCGGCTGTTAATCAGCGACTTAAACCCCCAAGCGGTCAAACGTGCGCTAGGGCAGTTACGCAGCAATCGTGAGTTTATTCCTTTATCGACTTCTGCATTAGCCCGCAGCCGTGCTGATTGGCTGTATGGCATGAACATGACCCGCGCATATACCATTCAAGGGCGTAAGGTCGGTTATCAGGGCGTATTATCAGTTGGCCGAGTTCAAACCCCTTTGCTTGGGTTAGTCGTACGCCGCGATGAAGAAATTGCTGCATTTACCTCAAAACCTTTTTATGAAGTGTTAGCGCATTTGCTGACCGATCAGCAACAAGGTTTTAGTGCTAAATGGAAGCCTAGTGAGGCTTGCCAGCCCTATATGGACGAAGATGGACGGGTATTAGCTAAAGGCTTAGCCGAAAATGTGGTTGCCCGCATTAATGGTAAACCCGCTGAAGTGACAAAACTTGAAGCCAAAGATAAGCGCCAAAACCCGCCATTACCTTATAGTTTATCAGCACTGCAAATCGATGCCGCAAAACGCTTTGGGCTATCGGCGAAAGAGGTGCTTGATACCTGCCAAAGTTTGTATGAAAAACATAAATTGATTACTTATCCGCGCTCAGACAGTCGCTATTTACCTAAAGAGCAGCATACTTTGGCACCGAAAGTATTGAATGCTGTGCTCAAAGGCGTTTCTGCCTTGGTTGATGGTTGCGACTCACCTAATGCCAAGCTTAAATCTAAAGCGTGGGATGACAGTAAAGTGGATGCTCACCATGCCATTGTGCCTACCGAGAAAGTGGCTAACTTAGCTGCATTATCAGGTAATGAAGCAAAGTTGTACCAACATGTTGCGCGGCAATATTTAGCCCAGTTTTATCCCGCTTATATTTATGCAGAAACCGCAGTTGAAGTGACGATTGCTGGTGGCTTGTTTACCACTAAAGCGCGTCAAGACAAAAGCTTAGGCTGGAAACAGCTCTTTAAACGGGCAGCCACAGCAAATCAAGCTAATAACAGTCAAGCGAATACTGGTTCAACTCACAGTGAAGACGATAACGACGATGCCGTTCAGTCGTTACCGCCATTGGTTAACGGGCAGGTGTTGCATTGTCAGCGTGGTGAATTATTGGAGAAAACGACTCAAGCGCCGAAGCATTTTACCGACGCCACATTATTAGGTGCCATGACCGGAATTAGTCGTTATGTTACTGATAGTGAAATTAAGAAAATCCTCAAAGAAACCGACGGCCTAGGCACCGAAGCGACTCGTGCTGGGATTATTGAATTATTATTTAAGCGTGGATACCTTATTCGGCAAGGTAAATCGATATTGGCCACTCCGGTTGGCACTGGCTTGATCCGCAGCTTACCAGAATCAGCAACTACACCTGACATGACCGCGTTATGGGAAAATAACCTTGATGCCATCAGCCAAAAAAGACTGAAGTACGATGCGTTTATGCAGCCATTACTCAGCCAGTTAGATGGTTTAATAACCCAAGCATCGAGCCAGTTACCATCAGCATTACAAGGTGTCGCCAGTACCACACCGAAACGCAGTTTTAAAAAGCCTTATAAAAAGAAAGCTAAATCGAAAAGCTAAGAGGGTAACAAGTGGTGAAAAGCGATAACGAACGGTGACAAGCGAACGCTGCGCTTTTTTGTTAAGTCAAAAGTCTAGGCGCTAGGTCACTTCGCGGCTAGAGGCTATACAAGCAAAGTTAAACATTGGCGACTCACCAATGAAAACACTTGAGAATAACGGCGAGAGTATATACCTGGCGTAATCTGCTGCGTTAAATCAATCATATGTCCTAAGACTAAATATCTAGAGAGTCATTGATTGATAAAACCTATCTTTATTTTGTTTGAATCGTCATAAAAGGTTATCGTCATCTAAGTTGAAAGAAACTAGGCTCATTAACGATAAAAATGAGTGGCGTTGATAGTTTCTGTTAACCAAAGGAGTGATAAAAAATGGGCAATATGTCATCTACATCATTTTTACGCCTGTGCCATCATTATCAATTATAACTATTTACCATATCGTTTATCACTGATTTTGCACTAGCACTATCGGTGTTAGGACCTGCTAATATTATAAATTCACTACACACTTATGCATCTATTATAAGTCACTGATTAATATCGTTTGCTACTCTTGGGTAGTACCGGCAATGCTTATCCTATGATGTTAAAAATTGCGCAAATGGATTAGCAGTCCTACATATAGTGTCAGTAGACCCATAGTAAGAAATTTTTTTCGTCTTGGTATTATTTTCAAAAAAGTCACTATTTAACAGGAACTTGGTTACAATCATTCGTTCGAGATCATCAATTTTCCCGTGTAAATTTTCATCAAACCCGGATGCGACTCGAATTACTGGGTCTAAAACCGAGAAAATATGGGTTTTTAAGGCTATGTCATATCGCTCAACAAAAAAATCTTCTGAAAATTGCTTGATATCAGTCTGAGAAATAATCCTCCCAGGAAGGGTTTTAGTTAATATATTTTCAACAAAAGCGCTTAGACGGCTCTTACTATCTAGCACATAAACACCTAAAGGCAATGTAGCAACAATGGCAGTGCCAACACATATTTTGAGAAATTTACGACGTTCAATAGCGTTATTCATAATATCTATACCAATTTATCTGCCGCTCTTAACGACATAGCAGCGACGGTTAAACTTGGGTTAGCAGGTGGGCAGGTTGTAAATGTAGAGCTGCCAACAACGATAAGATTGCTCATCTTATGATGCAAAGAGTTACCATCAACAACGAATCTTGTCGCATCATTTCCTGCTCGTAGAGAACATTGAATATGTGATTCTGTCGGTCTTTCCCTTAGAGAAACTATCTTCTCAACCGGCAGAGGAGCTAATACTTTTGAAATATTATCATGAACATACTGTAATCCTGCTCTAGCATAAGAAGATACACTTGCATGAGTTACATAAGCTTGACCTCGGGCATTGAGTGTCACTCTATTGCTATTTTGTGGTAAGTCCTCAATGGCAACCATCAGTGGAAGAACTTGGCGCCAACGGCCCTCTTCTAAACGCAAACCATGTTTGATCCGATTTTCAAAATAAAATAATGCAGCGCCGGCATTTTCACGATCTGGGTGTGAATCATAGAGGCTGTAATTAAGGCCTGTGGTAATTGTGCTACCACCAAAATTATCGACACCATCTAAAAATACTTCAAACTCATAGCCAAGTTGTTCGCATATGCCGACGCCTGTTTGTGGATGATTTATGCCGGATCTAAGAAGTATTGCAGGACTTTGAATTCCATTGGCACCAAGAACCACAAGATCACCATAGATGCTTTGTTCTTCATCACTAAGGTTTATATACATTACACCAGTGGCAACGCCATTATGATGTATGATCTCGCGAGCCTGTGCATTCATAATATAGGTGATATTTGGATGGGTAAGGATATCTGCGAAGCCATTAAAAGCAGTGAATTTAGCATTTACTGGACACAAATTACATTGAGCTGTTGCACAGCATTGGTTTCGATTTTTTAGTGACAGAGGAGAGCGAGCTGTAGCAATAGGAAAATGTAGATTAGGCTGCGCAGCCATCATTATTTCATCAATAGCACTTACGCGGTGTGACGGAAGAGGAAAGGCTCCTGATCTAGGTGACACTTTACCCATAGTATTAGAGCCTGATATAGACATAATATTTTCTGCAGCCATATAATAAGGCTCGAGGTCATCATATGAAAATGGCCAATCATCCGAAACATTAAATCGCGATTTCATTTCAAAATCAGCTGGAATAAAGCGTGGTGATTGACCAAACCAGCAATTTGTTCCACCACCCAGACCAATAGTATAATTCCAAGGCTTGTGATTTTTATCTTGTGCGTGAGTCTGGTTAGGAGAAAGATCAGAATTTCTTTTATTTGCTATCTGCCAGTTATGATCTCTGTTCTGACCCCATTCGATAACAGCAATCTTCGCGTTTGGTTTCTTCTCCAAGTATTGTTTTAAAAAGAAGAGGCTGCCAAAACCCGACCCAATAACAACAATTTCGTAATGGTCATCCATGTCATTAAACTTCCTATACTATATGAATACTCTCAAATATTCTTAAGCAATCTTGCTATCAACAGGAGAAGCTGCGCTATTAAATAATAGTGAAATCTGTAGCTTGTGTAAATTCTAGTTTGTTCATAAATCAACCATTTTAGAGCTTATTTAAAGTATAGTCGTGTTTGGCTAATCGTGGGGGAAACCAAAATATAAAAGTATAATATTTTTCATTGTTGAAAGTCGTTGTAATAAATTAACAATCGCATCACGAGCGGTATCAGAGGGTATAGGAAGAATAAAAAGTCCGTCACTAAACCGTATACATGGCCATTGATGGTGTGCCACTTCATTGGGACATAGAAGATTAGTTATATTTTCTTTACGGCTTGTCATCTCGCCATGCACAGGCTTCAATCTAGTACGCTTTTATCTACTATGCCTTTCTCAATCAGTTGCAGTAAAATACTGCGGGTCTTTTGTTTTAAGGTGTCTCTGAGTAATCGCGCCGCGGGTGTAATGGATTGCCTGCTCGGGAAAATGAGCCATAATTCTGTCGGTTTGGCTTGGTATTCTGGTAATACATGCACCACGTTACCGTTGAGTAAGTCACTTGATATATCAAGGCAAGACTTAAGCCCAATGCCTTTACCCGATACACACCAGCGATGCACTAATTCACCGTCATTTGAGACTCTGTTGCCTTTCATTTTGATTTTTAATAACTCATCGCCGCGATAAAACTCCCATACATCGTAAGTAATGTCATTGAGTTGATATAACAGTCCGTTATGTGAGGCGAGGTCTTGTGGGTGTTTTGGCATGCCATGTTTTGCTAGGTAAGCTTTAGATGCACACAATAATCTGGGGACATTACAGATTTTAAACCCGTAAAGATTAGCGTCATTTGGCGAACCATAGCGCAAGGCTAAATCGACGGAGTCGCGGTAAAAATCGAGATTACTGTCATTGATATTGGCTCGAATACTGACCTCTGGGTAAGTATCCATAAAGTCATCAATCCATGGAATGACAATATTACGCCCAAGGTCTGACGACATGGCTAAACGTAAGTCGCCGTCAACAATGTCTAGCTCACCTTTCATGTTTTGCTTGGCTTGCTCAAGCATTAGCATGGCTTGTTCACACTGTGGAATGTACTTTTCGCCTGCGCTTGATAAACGAAGTTGGCGGGTGGTGCGAATAAAAAGTTCAACGCCTAAACTGGCTTCAACGCGTTTTAATGCTGCACTTGCGGTGGCTGTACGCATGTCTAAATTGGTTGCCGCGGCAGTAATGCTGCGAAACTCTGCGACTTTAAGTACCACGTAAAGGTCTTCTAATAACATGATTATCCATTTTTAATTGATAATATTTCAATAATTATGCTGTTTGTGAAAGATAAAACAAGCGCTAATATAGCTTCATCAAGTTTGAGCAACCTTATTTTATATATCACAGGAACAACCTTATGAAAGCTATTGGATATAAACAGTCTCTTGAAATTTCGAACCCTGAATCGTTAATTGATGTCGAGTTACCTCAACCGATTGCATCAGGCCGTGATTTATTAATCAAGGTAAAAGCCATCGCCGTTAACCCAGCAGACTATAAAGTACGTTTAAATATGGCGCCTGCTGCGGGTGAAGTAAAAGTGATCGGTTGGGACGCCGTTGGTGAAGTGATTGCGACAGGTGAAAGTGTGAGCCAATTTAATCCTGGCGATCAGGTTTATTATGCTGGCGATATTACGCGTCAGGGTAGCAATGCTGAATACCAATTAGTGGATGAGCGTTTAGTAGGCATTAAACCTAAAAGTTTATCCGATGCCGAAGCCGCAGCATTGCCGTTAACGGCGATCACGGCTTGGGAATTACTGTTTGAACATCTATGTATTAAACAACAAGCATCCCATTCAACTGAAAAATCAAACGAAGTCATTTTGGTCGTAGGCGCTGCGGGTGGTGTGGGTTCTATCTTTATTCAGTTAGCAAAAACCTTGACGGGTGCAACCATTATCGCCACAGCATCGCGTGAAAGTTCAACCGAATGGGTGAAAAAGTTAGGCGCTGATCATGTGGTTGATCACACCAAACCGTTACCCGCTCAAATTGATGGATTAAACATAGGGTCTGTCACCCATGTGGCCAGTTTAAACAGCACAGATGCCTATTTTGAGGCTTACACTCAGTTGCTAGCACCCTTTGGTAAAATTGCCATGATTGATGATCCAGAAGGGTTAGATATCACTAAGTTAAAACTCAAGAGTTTGTCATTGCATTGGGAGTTTATGTTTGCCCGCTCGATGTTTAACGCAGTAGATATGGATGAGCAGGGACGTTTACTTAACCGAGTAGCCGATCTTGTCGACCAAGGTTTTATTCAAACGACGTTAGGCCAGCACATGGGCGCAATAAATGCTGCAAATCTTCGTGCTGCACATGAGGCGTTAGAAGCAAGCCGTGCCATTGGTAAAATTGTTTTAGAAGGGTTTTAATTAATACCTTTAATTGTATTATTTAATAATGTTAAGTACTTATGTTATCGAACAGGAATAAACATGTCACATTTAACGATTGTAGCCAATATTAAAGCAAAAGCGGACAAAATTGAGTTAGTAAAAACTGAATTACTGAAGCTGATTGAAGTCACACGCGCTGAAGAAGGGTGTATTAATTATGACTTACACCGAGACAATGAAAACTCAGCCCACTTTATGTTTTATGAGACTTGGCAGACCCGAGAATTATGGCGTGTGCATACGGGAAATCAGCATTTAGCCGATTTTGTGGCTGCAACCCAGGATGCTGTCGATGAATTTATTTTGAATGAAATGACCGTTATCGGCTAGTTGTATTCGAGTTGGCCATTCAATTGAGTGGCATCCTAAAGCAGAACATAGAATGTTCTGCTTTTTTGTCGATTTTTTTTAGCATCTTATGAGACACTCAAGTGATGAATCGCTTTAAAGATTAGGATAAGTGGCAAGATGGAAATCAGATTTACGCAGTTGCAGTGCAGTTCATCGAGTGTCACTGTCGACATTGATCAATGGGTGATTGAACCACAACAATCTTGGGGTGTATTTAGCACCGAAGGTGATGTCGGCGCGTTGCTTGGCCAGTTATTAACTCAGAAAATTGATGCGCCGACCTTAACATATGGTGGCGATATTACCGGTGTCGCGCCATCTTGTGTGGCATTAGTGTCATTGCTTGAACAACAATTATTGCTTGAAGATATTTTAGAACAAGATGACAGTGAGTCACTGGGATATACTGATCCTAAAACGACCGTATTTGGGGTTATTTTTAATCAATGCCATGACAATGGTTTAACCCATCAATTGCTGCAGCAATTAGATTTAACTCATTTAAGCTTAAGTCCTTTTACTCAATTGTCTACGGGTGAAGGTCGTAGAGTTATGCTTGCCCGTGCTGTCGCAACCCAAGTGCCATTTTTAGTGCTCGACGAACCTTATGCAGGGCTTGATGTTGCGCACAGACAGACTCTTACTGAATATTTACAGCAATTATCACAAACGATACAAATGCTGGTGATTGTGTCGCGTGAAGAAGATATGCCTAAATGGATTGAGCATGTTGCCCTGTTTAGTCATGGCACATTAGACAGCGTAATGACTCAGTCAGAGTGGGATAATCATCCTGTTATCGCCCAATTAACCGCGCAAGCGGGCCAACAAAGCGATGATATGTTGGCGCTTATTCGTCGCCACAGACATAAGCCATTATTTGCGAACCCGGTTTTTCAGTTAAACAATGGACGAGTTGCTTACAGCGACAAAGTGATTTTTTCGGGTGTTAACTGGCGTATCGATAATGGCGTGCATTGGCAAGTAAAAGGCCCTAATGGCTGCGGTAAAAGTACTCTGCTTGGGCTTATTTTCGGTGACCATCCTCAATGCTACAGCAACGACATTGATATTTTTGGTAAAAAAAGAGGTTCCGGCGAGAGCATCTGGGAGATAAAAAAACACATCGGTATGGTGTCATCTGCCTTACATTTACAGTATCGGGTTAATTGCAGTGCACTTGATGTGATTGTATCGGGCTTTTATGACTCCATTGGTTTGTATCAACAACCGTCGAAACAACAAGTGGCTATCGCAACAGAATGGTTGGCGATTTTACACATGAGCCATTTGAGTAAATCCGCTTTTCGACAATTAGAGTATGGCCAGCAACGGTTATTACTCATTGCCCGCGCCATTGTGAAGCAACCCACCTTATTGATCCTCGACGAGCCTTATCAAGGCTTAGATTATCTGGGGCGTAGATTGATTAAAAACGCCCTTGAACTCATTGCGAAAGAGCATTTAAGTCAATTGTTGTATGTGTCACATTATCAAGAGGATAGCCTCGATAGTATTAAGCACTTTATTGAGTTTATCGTCGATAAACACCAAGGTGGTTATCGTACAGTGGTGACTGAAGCTTAATGCTTTATGGCTAAGACGTTAACGTTAATCAGCTGACAATTGTTGGCTGTTTTTATTTTCTCGTTTAATTGTCAAATAATAATTGATAATGTTTCAATTATTATGCTGTATATGGCAGCTAAAGTATCGTATATGATGGCGATATTAACGCGGTTCAACAACATTGCTAATCAATATTACTATTTGATAACCGTTTTTTATTCCGAGATGAGGTTAACGATGTTACTCGATACACCCATTTGTGATTTTGGCTGGCAAGCACCTGATTTTAATCTTAAAAATGCTAACGGTGACGTTTTTTCCATGAGTGAAAACTTAGGTGAAAAGGGCTTGTTGATTATGTTTATTTGTAATCATTGTCCCTATGTTAAAGCCATTGCAACTCGTTTAGCCGAGGACACAGAGCAGCTTATGGCCGAAGGTATTAATATATTAGCGGTAATGTCTAATGATTATCAGCATGTTGAAGCAGATTCGCCGCAGAACATGTTGCGCTTTGCTGAGCAGTATGGATTTAAATTTCCGTATTTAGTTGATGAAGATCAACAAGTCGGTAAGCAGTATGGCGCAGTGTGCACCCCTGACTTTTTTGGGTTTAATCACCTTGGTGAATTGCAATATCGTGGCCGCCTAGATGATGCCCGTTTGCACAATGATCCTAATCGAGAGCCTGAACTACTTAATGCTATGCAACTGATTGCCGCTATAGGTAAAGGGCCTAAGCAACAAACGGCCAGTATGGGCTGCTCAATTAAATGGCGATAATGATTTTATTTAACTCATAACCTTGAAAAATTATTTATTAGCACAATAACAAGATATTAATATTTCTACGCAAATATTATTGTTAATTAATTGTATTTGTTGTTTATTTTCAAGTTAAATTTATTTTGTTCATCACACTATTTTATTGTGATTAACTTGGTAGGTTAATTAATAACCATTTTATGTGTTGTTAATCGCCAACCTTTTAATGATTGTTTCAAATCCATATGGAGTCTGACATGACCAACGCTATTATTACTGATTTAGAAAAACGTTATACAGCCAAACGCTATGATGCGACTAAGCGCGTACCAAAAGAAGATTTAGCGGTGATTTATGAGGCAATGAGACTGTCGCCTTCATCGATAAACTCTCAACCATGGAAATTTATCGTGATTGAAAGCGATCAAGCTAAGCAACGTATGCATGACACCTTTGCCAATAAATTTCAGTTCAATCAACCCCACATTAACGCGGCATCTCATATTGTATTGTTTGCTTACAACCCTAAGTATACTCGTGAAGACTATGCCAAAGTGGTTGACCAAGGCATTGTAGATGGTCGTACTAAGGCTGAAGATCGTGAAGCTGCGTTTGGTGGATATGCATTTGTTGACTTAAATACTGATGAAGCGGGTAACAATGCGGCTTGGACTAAGTCACAAACCTATTTAGCCTTAGGTAACACTATGCATTCTTTAGCACGTCTTGGCATTGACTCTACTCCGATGGAAGGCGTTGACAGTGAGATGATTGGCCAAATATTTGCCAAAGAACTTGACGGTTATGTATGTGATGTAGCATTAGCGTTTGGTTATCACCATTCAGATGAAGACTATAATGCCAAGTTGCCTAAGTCACGTTTAGCAGTAGAGCAAGTATTACAAGTATTGTAATTGATTGTTTTGCTGCAAGTATTCATTTGTAGCAAATAATAGAAAACGGCTTAAGCATTTAATGCTTAAGCCGTTTTTTTGACGAGTATTTTAGCAAAACTGCGTTTAACGTAAGCACTTCTAGCGTAAGCAATGACCACGATTAAGACTCATTAGCTTATCTAAAATGCGTTCGCCATCCATGCGGATGCCGTTGTGTTCGTATTCTGAAGTAAGCCAATATTTGAGGTTATTGACTTGTTTGGCTGTTTCTAAGCTGTATTGCATTTCAACATACATGTCGTTGCTGTAAATAGCGGCCGCAACCGGGACTTTATTATTGGCCAATTTTTCAAGATCATATAATGCTGGCCAGTCTTTTTTTGCAGCGATTAAGTCTGCAGCAGCTTGTAATGGTACCAATGCTTCGAATTGGGCAAACATCCAAGGGTAGATCATTTCACCAGTAAACAGTAAGGGTCTATTTGGACGGTAATTGAATTGTTCAAACTGGGCTCGTACTCGATGAGCAGCCCACGATGAAGCATTATTTTGACAATAAATAGATTCGTGCATTAAGGCAAAAATAGGATTGGTATTGTAACTAAGGAATTGGCTAAATTGATGTAAAAATAGCGGATTGAGATCAATACCGTGAGGCGTGTCAATTAACGCTTGTTCAAGCAAGTAGTAAACGGCTTCGGGCCCTTGTTCCATGCCTATATTAACGCCTAGTAGCTGAAGCATTTCTACCGTCAACTGCTCACCTGTAGCTAAGTACACTTTGTTTTCATATAGGTGCTTGGCTAAGTTATCGACCAGCATTCGAGCGTCACTAAAACGATTAAAAAAGTCATTATTTTTGGTAATAACACGCTGATATGTCGCTTGGTAAACGTCATCAGCAGGGCGGGTTAGCGAAGGAATACCGCCAGTAATGTAAGCCTCTTTTAGGCCTTCTGGCGCGGCAGACACATAATGCAGCACACAAAAACCACCAAAGCTTTGGCCTAAAATACTCCAAGGTTCGTCTGGTGATAGTTTGGCTCGAATATATTCTGCATCGCGGATGATGTTATCGGCGCGAAAATGGCTTAGATAGTCAGCTTGGTCTGTGGCACTCATATCACTTAAGCTGGTGGCATTGACTGGGCTTGATAATCCTGTGCCTCGCTGGTCAAGTAATAGCACTCTATATTCAGTTAAGGCTCGTTTTATCCAGCCGTTGTTGCTAATCGGTCTTACGGCGCCAAACCCCGGTCCACCTTGAAAAAACACCAAATAAGGCAGCTGTTTATGTTGATTTTCAACACTGACAATTTCACGGGCAAAAACAGTAATCTGTTTACTGGGACTTTGTTGGTAGTCTAACGGCACCGAGAAAAAGTGCTTACGGGCAATAATGTCTGATAAAGTAAGGTCGATGTGCATAAAATGCCTATTCAGTGGTGATTAATGGCGATACTAATACTATCCAATCTTGATTTGTCATTGACGACAATCGCACCGTAAATGTGAGCTAATTAGTATGGTATTAAAGACGCTTATGTCGATGCGAATCACACATATTTTATGAGTCATCTTGTATATTAACAATCAGTAACTTGATGGAGATTAAGTTTAATAGCTATCTAGACCCAATCTGCCTAGATAAAATTAACCGATAATTATCTTAATAATTATTAAGGACGAGGTTGTCGATGAAATATCAAATCATCCCTGTAACGCCTTTTCAGCAAAATTGTAGTGTCATATGGTGCGAAAAAACCTTGAAAGCTGCCGTGGTCGATCCGGGTGGCAACATTGAACGAATTTTAGCTGAAGTGGACAAGTTAGGCTTGAGTGTTGAAAAAATATTATTAACCCATGGTCATATTGATCATGTTGGCGGCGCAGCGGCATTAGCAGAAAGATTAGCGATCCCGATCGTAGGTCCGCACATTGACGATAAATTTTGGTTAGAAAATTTAGTGAAACAAAGTCAGAACTTTGGTTTTCCGCGTGTTGAAGCCTTTAAACCCACCCAATATCTTAATGAAAATGATGACGTGAGTGTCGGTGAGCAGCATTTACAAGTATTGCATTGCCCCGGGCATACCCCAGGACACATCATTTTTTATAACAAGACCGCTAACTTAGCATGGGTGGGGGATGTGCTTTTTCGAGGCTCAATTGGTCGTACTGATTTTCCGCAATCTAATCATCAGGACTTACTTCACTCTATCACCACCAAATTGTGGCCATTAGGGGATAATGTGAGTTTTATTCCTGGCCATGGACCCATGTCGACGTTTGCCGATGAACGACAACATAACCCTTTTGTTGCCGATCAGTTATTTGATTAATAATTTGTTATGTAACCAGATCATTGAGGTTATTTATTAATAAGTTGAAACCATTGATTCTTTGCATTGTATAGCGAGTCTGTTAGCTTAATAGACTGCGTTTACCTATGATGGACAGTTCAAATGGTTCAACACCTCGTTGATTTACTCGATACCTGGTTACCTTCTTATCAAGAAGACTGGGTAGTCGCCGTTCTTACTCAAGTGCAAGGCTCTTCTTACCGTAAACCTGGCGCCATAATGCTATTTCATCCAATGGGTAAAAGCTTGGGGATGTTAAGTGGTGGATGCCTTGAAGCGGATCTACGTCGTCACGCGCAGCGTGCAATTCAAACCCAGCAAGTTATTCAGTTAACCTATGACGCAACCGATGAGTCTGATACCAGTTATCAGCTGGGTTGTGGTGGTATCGTTAATATTATGATGGTGTCGTTAAATAAATCGAACAATTATCTTGGTTTAGTTCGTGTTCATGATGCTTTAATGCGTGGTGATGCAGGTGAATATCAACTTGATATCGTGGCGGATGGTACGGCGGCCCACCAATTGGCAGGTCACTTTGTTGAGCAAGATGCTGAGCTACCTGCGTCGATCACTCTCAATAGTAAAACCCGCACCGTGATCGATCAAGCTAGCTCTGTGTTGCATATTCCGCTTAGACCGCCAGTACATATTGGTATTTTTGGTGGCGGTTTAGATGCACAACCGATTACACAAATGGCGCAAACACTAGGCTGGAAAGTCAGTGTGTTTGATGAACGTACCGCCTATGCGCGTACTTATGATTTCCCAGGATGTCAGATTATTAAAAAACCGACGGCAGCAGTGTCAAAAACACTTTTGGCCAGTTTAGATGCCGCTTTTGTGATGAGTCATAATTTACAAATCGATGCTAAAACATTACAGGTACTCCAAACCATACCGTTGGCTTATATTTCGTTATTAGGTCCAACTCATCGTCGTGACAAAGTGTTGAACATGGCTGAGTTAACGGTTGACGACTTTAGTGGCTATTTTTCAGCGCCAGCAGGGTTAGCGCTAGGTGGCGAGCTGTCTGGTTCGGTTGGACTGAGTATCTTATCCCAATGCCATGGCGTGCTTTATCAAAGTAAGTTAATCAGTCTTGATACGGTAATGCTGTAATAACAACCTAGAGAATGCGCCATTGATAATGCCAAAAATTATTACGGTGATCTTAGCCGCGGGTGCAAGTAGTCGTTTTAACGGCGCTAAAATTGTCGCCAAAGTGCAAGGTGAACAAAGCTTACTCGCATATTGCCTGCAAACACTCGATCACGTCACCCAAACAGCGGGCATTGCCCCAGCGGTGGTGATGTTAGGTGCGCATCAAACAGATGAAGTGTTAGCCATCACAGCCCAGCATCATCGACTTATCAACCATGATTGGCACCTAGGTTTGTCTAGTTCGGTGAAACTCGCCGCGCGCTATGCTCAAAGCCAACAGGCGGATGCGTTGTTAATTGTGTTAGCCGACCAAGTCGCACTGCAAGGCGATGATTATCTGCAATTGATCCAAGCATATAGGCACAATAACTTAACCAGCAGTGCTTTTTATCGGCACAGTGTTGGTGTTCCTGCTATCTTTTTAGCTAAGGATATTAATGCTCTGTTGTCGATTGATGGCGACAAAGGTGCAAAAAGTATTTTAAAACAGCATGATAAAAATAATAGCTTGAATATTATTCATATGGAACAAGCCCAATTTGATATTGATACACCTGCTGACTTAGCACGTTGGTTGGACAGTGCCGGTTGATCTTTTAAGATGAATCTTGTAGCCGTTTGTGGCGATGTTATCCAAGTCAGACCGAATAGCGGGTCGTTATTTTAGCTGCACAAACGATTACGAAGTAGAAATAAGCAACCAATGTACCCTGAAAGGTCCGGCTAAACGGCTGCACTTATTTTGTAAACACGTTTTGTAACCATGTTTTGTAAACATGGGTCTTTGTTGCAAGGTATTAGCCAGCTTAGAGACTTTATCTCTAAGCATTGGGCGCATCATACATTCACAAAAAGAGCTAGCCTGTTTGTGTCGAACAAACGTTAACCACAAAAGATCAATAGACCCTAATTAAGGAGTGATTATGACAACCCCAACACAAAAATTGATGGTAAATGGAAAGGATTTTACCCTTGATGCCGACCCTAATATGCCTGTGCTATGGGCATTGCGTGACATCCTTGGCCTGACTGGGACAAAATTTGGTTGTGGAGCTGGGCTATGTGGTGCATGCACTATTCACGTTGACGGCAGCCCGATGCGCGGCTGTTTAACCAGCTTAAAGCAAGTACAAGGCAAGCAGGTGACCACTATTGAAGGTCTTGAGGCTGAAAAGCTAAAGCAAGCTTGGTTAGAACATAATGTACCGCAATGTGGCTATTGTCAGGCGGGACAATTAATGTCTGCCGCAGCATTATTAACCACCACGCCTAAACCCACTGAAACCCAAATTGCTGATGCGATGTCGGGCAATATCTGTCGTTGTGGCACTTATCCACGGATAAAAGCTGCGATTCAATCGGCTTCGGAGGCGTGATCATGACCACATTCAAAGCGATTGAAAATATTAGCCGCCGTAACGTATTAAAGTTATTTGGCGCGGTCGGTGGTGGATTAGCGTTAGGCGCAACGGGTTTAGGCTGGAGCCCAATGGCGTTAGCTCAAGATAAGCAAGCGCTGATGAACTTGTTTGTCGCCATTGGTGAAGACAATAAGGTGTACTTGACTTGTCATCGCTCTGAGATGGGACAAGGGATCCGAACTGGCATACCGCAAATTTTAGCCGACGAATTGGAGGCTGATTGGGACAATGTTGTCGTGGTTCAAGGCTTAGCAGATAAACGCTATGGCAGCCAAAACACTGATGGTAGCCGCAGTATTCGTAAGCACTATCATCGTATGCGCCAAATGGGCGCAACGGCTAGAACCATGCTCGAACAAGCCGCGGCTCAAGTGTGGCAAGTTCCGGTGACCGAGGTGTACGCTAAGGCGCATAAAGTCCATCATAAGGGCAGTAACAAAAGCCTTACTTACGGCGAGTTAGCGATCACGGCGTCGACATTACCGATGCCAGAATTAGATTCGGTGGTGCTCAAGCCTGAAAGTGAATTTACCCATATTGGTCAATCGCACACCATTGTCGACATGGATGCGATGCTAACAGGCAAAGCAATATACGGTTATGACATTAAACTCGATGGAATGTTATATGCCAGTATCACTCGTCCGCCAGTGTTGGGCAGTGATGTGGTTAGCGTCGATGAGACTAAAGCCCGTAAGATAGCCGGTGTAGTCGATATTATTACCTTGCCTGTACCTAAAGGGGCGCCATTATTTCAGGCTTTAGGCGGCGTTGCTGTGATTGCAACTAACAGTTGGAGTGCGATTGAAGCGCGTAAAGCGTTAGTCATCACCTGGTCTAAATCGATTAATGATAGCCATAATTCAGACACCTACCTGCAAGGTTTGGTCGAGCGCGTTAACCTGCCGGGTAAAGTGATGCGCCAATTAGGTGAGTCAGTCACTGATTGGCCACAAGCATCAACGGTTAAGGCCGTTTACACCGTACCGTATTTAGCCCATGCAATGATGGAGCCGCCAGTGGCAACGGCGAGTGTGACTGCTGATGGTTGCGAGTTGTGGGCCTCGAGTCAAACACCACAAAGTACTCAGCAACATGTAGCCGGTGCACTCGGGCTTAAAGAAGATCAAGTTACTGTTAACGTGACTTTATTGGGCGGTGGCTTTGGGCGTAAATCTAAGCCTGATTTTAGTGTTGAAGCGGCAATTTTATCGCAAAAGCTCAATAAACCAGTCAAAGTATGTTGGAGCCGTGAAGACGAAATCCAAAATGGCTATTACCATGCGATCAGTGCGCAAATGTACCAAGTCTCACTCGACAGCAATAAGATGCCAACCGCATTGTTAGCGCGTACTGGCTTTCCGTCAATCAGCTCAACATTTGCTGAAGGGGTTGAATATCCTTCAGCTGGCGAACTAGATTTAGGCTTTAGTGATGTGCCGCTAGCCCTTAAACATATTCAACTTGAAGCGGTTAAAGCACCGGCGCACACACGTATTGGTTGGATGCGATCAGTCTGCAATATTCAACATGCTTTTGGTATTGGCAGTTTTGTCGACGAAATAGCGGTAAATGCCAATAAACCCTGTGTGCAAATGTGGCGTGATTTATTGGGTGACGCTAGGCTAGAAGCGTTTGAAAATCAAAATTTCACCTATGGAAATTACGGTGAAGAGTTAGCTGATCACCCGGTGGACGTGGGTCGTTATCATACTGTGTTGGATAAGTTAGAAGCGGTAATGGCTGATGCGCCGAAAGCGGCTAAAAATCAAGGTTGGGGTATGGCTGTTCATCGCAGTTTTGTCAGTTATGTTGCGGTCGCAACTTTAGTTGAAGTGGTGGATAAACAGCTTAAAGTATTGAACTCCATAGCGGTGATTGATGCCGGTAGAGTGATAAATCCAGATCGGGTGAAATCACAACTAGAAGGCGCTATCATTTTTGGATTAAGCTTAGCGACCATGGGCGAAATAACCTTTAAAGATGGCAAAGTTGAACAATCTAATTTTCATGACTATCCGTTATTACGTTTACCGCAATGTCCAGATATTGAGACTTATATAATCGAGTCTACGGCAAAACCTGCTGGTGTTGGCGAACCAGGGGTGCCGCCAGTGGCACCGAGTTTAACCAATGCCATTTTTGCTGCCACGGGAGTAAGATATCGCGATTTACCGCTTAATAAACATTTATCGGTGTAGCCATTTACCTGAGCTATGGTATTTAAGTTTACCCATCTTAAGCCGATAATATATTAGCCTATGCCCAAGTGTGTTCGCACTTGGGCATTATTATTATGTTGGGGCAACAATAGTTGATATTAGGTTAAGTTGAATAGCGAGTGAATGTGAATGACCAACCTCAACTCGGATTAACTAGGCTCGTCTATATTATTGATTAATTTACTTTTGTGTAATGTAATTTTCGTTTTTAATCTTATTCTCGTTTGTTGAGATAGTGGTAAATTGCCTTAGGAAGCTTATATATGAAGCAAATCCAGTTTAGAAAAATAGATGCAATTTTGATTAAATTTAGCCTTAATGGAAAATTTTGGGTTGTTTGCTCACTGGTTGCATTGATCACCAGTGTTGTCGCACTAATGAATTACCAACAAACTCAGGACTTAATAGAGCAAACATCGTTGCAGCGGGTTAAAGCAAGTGTTGCCAGTTATGCCTCTGTAGCCAATAACCAAAACTTAGACAATGATGCCCTTGAGCAATTTGCACAAGATAATCAATTACAGCTATCTAGTGGCGACAATACTTTTCGCCGCGGTGATCTAGTGACGGCATCTGCGAGCGTTGGTAATCAGTTTTTAACCGCGAGTCAAAATGTTCAACAGTGGGAACAAGAGCCGTTAAGCCAAACGAGTTTTATGTTGATAATGGCACTGGTTGGTTTATTGCCCTTATTCCAATTGAGTTACTGGATCTCAACCTCATTAGGCGGAGGCTTATGGGACATGTACATGGCAATAAAACGTCTAGCCGATGGTGATTTAACGTTGAGATTACACTTTTTTGGCACTGATGACTTTAGCTTAATCGCCACCGAAATTGATCGCTGTGCTGATAACATGAGTGAAATGGTGAGGGCGATCCGCAGTAATGCTGAAACATTGGTGGTTGCTGCCAATGAGTTTACTCACCAAGCCAGCACCAATGATGAGTTAATTGATCAGCAGCATCACTTCTTAGACTCGGTGGCACACGCCATGGATCAAATGACAGCAGCCATTGCAGATGTGTCACATCACGCAAGTGATACGTCATTAAATACCAAGCAAAATGCTAAACAAATGGATCAAAGCCAAAGCAAGATTAATGATGCGGTTAAACGTATTAGTTATTTGTCTGAGCGTATTGCCGAAGCATTTTCATCGGTAGATCAACTCTCCCGCGATGCGACCCAAATTAATGCTGCCGTTACCACTATTGAAAGTATTTCAAAGCAAACCAATTTATTGGCATTAAATGCAGCCATTGAAGCGGCGCGAGCAGGTGAACAAGGTCGCGGTTTTGCGGTAGTCGCGGATGAAGTGCGTACCCTCGCAGGACGGACCCAAAAAGCGACCGTTGAAATTCAAAACATGATTGAAGACTTACAACAAGGCTCTAAAAAACTGACCAGTATTACTAATGTGATTGTTGAAGAAGCAGATCAAGGTAGTACGAGTATTAAAGCCGTCGGTGATGATATTACTCATATGGCACAGTCTATCAATGCTGTGTTTGATATGAGCAGCCAAATAGCGGCATCTGCCGAACAACAAAGTGTGTCTGCCGGAGATATTGGCTCACAGCTCAATCAAATTCGGCAGCAATCGGACACTATTCGCAGTACTTCCAAAAAAGCAGGCGCATTAGCTAACGATTTGAATCAATCGTCTAAGGGATTAGCGTCGATTTTAAGTCAATATAAAATCTAGTTTTGACGGACTGTTTATCAAATCCAAGATCATGGATATTTTTTGATTAGCTGACATAAAGCACCTAGGTATTTGTTATCTTACCCAGTTTTTGAGTGGTGGTTTTTAAGTACTAGTTTTTGAGTATGATTTTTTAGTATTAGTGTTTAAGTAATAGTTTTTGAGTGGTGGTTTTTGAGTTTGTTGACTTGTATTAGTCATGTTGAAGCAAACTGGCATTTGCCTCATGGTGTCAGTTTACCCCGTCAATTTATCTAAGCAACCCGCTTAATGAACACCACGGATGGCTATCTGTGGTGGAAAAGGATTTTCAATCGAGCGATATCTTACTCAGTAAAGATTATTCGCAGCACAGTATAATTTACCTGTTGAGGATTTTTGGTTATCGACAATGACACAAGACTTGGTGGTGATGATAACCAAGAAGGCAAATTATTCACGTTTGCTTATCAATACTCACTTAGCTGGCTAGGGTTTATTCAATTTGAGTACAATCTTATCGATTCAAATTGACCTTTTAGAGGATATCCTATCTAAATTATTGATTCTGTTAAGTGTGAATGCAAGTGTCGAGTCGAAACTTATTGTGAATAAGTGAGTAAGTGAGTAAGTGAATAAGTGAAAAATATAGTACCAATATGTTAGACCCGTGAAGGCGGCTCGTTACCAAGGGTTAGCATTAGCCTGTTGAGGTGAGTCGGTTCTGAGGGGAGCTGTACTGGTAAAAAGTAGCTATAAGCGAGACACGCTCATAGCTTTTATCGTTTCGAGTAGCGAAGCGATTTAGTTGGTAGGCTATTTGTTTTTACCTATCCGCTTTTAGCTAAAATCACTCCAAATAGGAGCATGATCTGACGGTTTTTCGATAGCCCGTAAATCATAATCAACATCAGATTCAATTAAGCGTGGTACTAATGATTCGGTCACTAATATGACGTCGATCCGAAGGCCACGATTATCAACAAAGCCTTTACTGCGGTAATCGAACCACGAGTAACGTTCCGTGCGACTTGGGTGTAATTGACGGAAGCTGTCAATAAAGCCCCATTGCTGCAGACGCGCTAACCATTCACGCTCTTCAGGTTGAAAACTGCATTTACCGGTTTTTAACCAACGCTTGGCGTTCACTTCTCCGATGCCGATGTCTAAATCGGTTGGCGAGATATTAATGTCGCCAATAATCGCGATGTCTTCACTTGGGTTGTGATGTTTTTCTAAATGTAACATCAAGTCTTGATAAAACTTACGCTTAGCTGGATATTTAGTTTCGTGATGGATACTTTCACCTTGTGGGAAGTATCCATTGAAGACCGTTAATATACGACCGTTAGCTTGGGTAAATTTACCAATAATCAATCGGCGTTGAGCATCTTCAGCATCAGTTTCAAAACCCTTAATGATTTCAACAGGTACGGCTTTTGATAGCATGGCCACACCATAATGGGCTTTACCGCCGTGAAAATGCACCTGATACCCCATGGCTTCTACATCAGCGACAGGAAACGCTTCGTCATGAACTTTGGTTTCTTGTAAGCCAATAATATCAGGAGAATGACTGTCGATTAGGGCTTGCAATTGATGCAAGCGCGCACGTATACCATTGATATTAAAAGACACTATTTTCATTAAGGAAGCACTCGCTTAAATGGCTTAACGATAACGCTTTTGTACACGCCAGCACCAATATAAGGATCCACATCAGCCCAAGCTTGTGCATCTTCCAATGAAGGGAAATCAGCAACAACTAATGATCCTGTGAAACCGGCTTCACCCGGATTTTCATTATCAATGGCAGGATGGGGGCCGGCGGTTAACAAACGGCCTTCATCGGCTAGCGCTTGTAAGCGGGCTAAATGTTCGGTGCGGACGGATAAACGCTTTTCTAAACTATTTTCCACGTCTTGAGATGAAATCATATACCACATATCACTACTTCCTTTAATCGTTGTTATAAAATAAGTTATTGGTCATCATTGGGTTGAGTGGTGTCTTCTTGCATATGTTTATATAAGTACAATACCGTGACAACCGTGTTAATTAAGGTTAGGGCGGTTAGGCCAAATACTTTGAAGTTTACCCACATTTCTAGCGGTAGGCTAAACGCAACATAGATATTGGCGATGCCACATACTACAAAAAAACTGACCCAATACCATGTTATTTGTGTCCATATTTTATCGTCAACTTTCATTTCTTTGCCTAACATACTCTTTAGCGCAGGTTTGCCCATCATTTGAGAGGCAATTAATCCTATAGCAAACAAAGCATAAACAATGGTAACTTTCCATTTAATAAAGGCATCATCGTGAAAAAATAGCGTAAGTGAACCAAACACCGTGATCATGGCAAAGGTAGCTAAGAGCATTTTTTCGATGTGTTTATACAATAGGTAAGTGATGACGAGTTGGATCGCGCTTGCCGCAATCAGTACAGCCGTTGCGGCATAGATGTCATACAACTTGTAGACTGCAAAAAAAATGACCAGTGGTAAAAAATCTAACAGTTGTTTCATAAAAAATCTCAGGCTAGGAAAATACTATTGCATAATGTTGGTGTTATGTTGCCACCGTAATGATGGCCGATTGTAGCATGATGTCATTGCCATTCGCATTAATTAAGGACAGTGATGGAGTGGATTATAAACTATTGCTCTAGGCTATTTTGCAAGAGGATGTAAATTCCGCTAAGCAGCTTAGTGAGCAAGCTATTCTTGCTGTGTATTTGACTCTGTGACACGTTAAGCTTATTTAAATGACCTTATGTATGCTTAATAGATAGGCGCTAAGCAGTTGAGCAGAATGTTTTTTCAAATACCGACTTATCGTCTTATCGTCGCGAGGGAATTGCGCCAAGATTTATCAATAAAACCGGGTCATCGTTAAATCGATCTTTATGTAGCATGGTGATTAAGCGGCGATCAGTTACAGGGTATGGTTAAAGCGATAGCGATGTAAAATGCTCGTGCCTGGTCAGTCTAAACCTTGAACAATAATGATGTTGTCATGCTTTCTCGTGTTGTTAGCGGATTAAATTGGTGTTGATTGCGTGACGAATAATACCAATTCGATACCAACTAATCGCCTTTAAGACAAGTATATAGGCAACTTGCAGTAGGTCTTCCCGCTCTTGCTGTTCATACTTCACACTCCATCGAGCATATATTATTATCGGCTCACATTTTAAATGCGCGGCGCTGGGGTAGGTTGATCATGGCGACTTGCATTTTATCGCGACGGTAATAATCTGCGCTTTTATCTCAGGCAAGAGCTAACAGCGACATAAAATAGGCCTGTTTGGCAGCAATACTTTGAACCGAGGAATCATCATTAATCACCCTGGGTTGTACACCGGTTGCTAAAGTCTGCTGAATAGAGACTCAACCCAGTACGGCAAGTGTTAGCAGCTTTATGCAGTTACTTTTCATACTGCGCCGAGTAATGGGTTGATTAACAATCGATATAGATGACGATAAAAAGAGCCAAATTTATGGCTCTTTTTTGTTTTTAATGAGTAGGTGTTTTATCGTTGGAACTGATAAACACTGCCTAACTTCAAGATTTGTGTGAGTTGATCTAATGCGGTGCGCGATTCCATAATCAATTGCGGATCGGCTAGATCGCTAACGGTCAGTTGATCACGATAATGTCTATCAACCCATGTATTTAAGCGAGTAAATAAACCGTCATTCATTAATGTGTTTTGGTTAACCGCGGCCACTTCTTGTTCGTTCATCGCCACTCGTAAACGTAAACAGGCTGGCCCCCCCCCGTTTTGCATGCTTTGTTTTACATCAAAATAGCGCACTTGTTTGATCGGCGTGCCTAAGGTAACAAGTTCATTTAAATAAGCAAATACTGCAGGGTTTTCTTGGCAATTTGTGGGTGCAATAATGGCCATTTCACCTGAAGGTAGGGTGATGATTTGGGTATTAAATAAGTAACTACGAACGGCATCATCAATTGATACTTGCTCTGTGGTGACTTTGACAAAATGCATGTCAGAGTTCATTTTTCGGCGAATTTCATCGAACTTTACTTCGGTATTTAAAAACGCTTGTTCGTGGTAGAAGAGCACATTTTTGTTACCCACTGAAATGACGTCATTGTGGAACACGCCTTGGTCAATCACATCAGGGTTTTGCTGCATAAATACGCAGCTTTCCTCTTCAAGTTGGTGTAAACGTGCTACTGCCTGAGAAGCCTCTAATGTCTGTCGAGCAGGATATTTTGTAGGTTTTGGAGCGTTAGGGTGAGTGGCTGACTGGCCGTAAACAAAAAGTTCTACTCCACTATGACCGTATTCAGAACACAAACGGGTATGATTCGCAGCGCCTTCATCACCAAAACTTGCGTGTTCGGGTAAATGCTGATGATGTTTAAAATAGCGATCATTATTGAATGTTGCCTGTAGAATGTGCCCTGTGGTGATAGGTTCAATGCTACGGTGTAATTTATCGACTAGGTTAGCTGGTGTGAAATGTACTTTTCCATCACGAGTGTCAGCACTGGGTGACACTGTCGCTGCATTAGCGGTCCACATGCTCGAAGCACTGCAGCAAGCATTAAGTAGCGCAGGTGCTTGCTGAGCAGCTTTCTGTAAAACCTCAGTGTCAGACCCAGAAAAACCAATTCGACGCAATGTGTAAAGGTCTGGGCGCTCTTGTGGGGCTAATACGCCTTGCACCATACCTAAATCTGCTAATGACTTGGCTTTTTGCAAACCTTGTTTAGCTGCCGCTTTAGGATTTGAGGTTTGGGCCGCATTACTAAATGAGGCCACATTACCAAACGATAATCCGGCATAGTTATGGGTTGGTCCTACCAAGCCATCAAAGTTCGCTTCAAAATGCTTCATTCGTGATCCTTGAGAATTTTAGTGAATAATTATTATTGTAGTTGCGCATATTTGTGTTACTTATAAAAAAGGAACGTGATTGTTCATGTCAGTTAACGCTAATTGAAGCCAGTATACTGGAGCTATAAGGGTTAACAAGGTGTGGTTAATTTGTACAAATGTGTATGAATGACTAAAAATGCACTGAAGGTGCTCGTAAGTATCATTAAGTGACAAATTACGTTTAAAAAACGCATATTATTTTTACATTTTTTATTTTTGATTAAAAAATGACTTACTAGCCGTGTAAAAGAGGGATTAACTTGAAAATCTTGTCTCAACCCTCTATATATGGAATCAATTTTCTTTTTCTCGAGACTTTTTGGCGCAAATAAAACTATGGGTAAATCGCTAGTTATTGTCGAATCGCCGGCTAAAGCCAAGACAATTAATAAATATCTTGGTAAAGACTTCATCGTGAAGTCGAGTGTAGGTCATATCCGTGACTTACCAACTTCGTCTACTTCTGACGGTACAACTGCGACTAAAACCGCTGCAGAAGTTAGAAAATTACCTCCTGAAGAAAAAGCTCAATATAAGCTGATCAGAGACAAACAAGCGCTTGTGGCGCGAATGGGTGTGAACCCCGATAAAGGCTGGGCAGCCAAATATCAAATATTGCCTGGCAAAGAAAAAGTCGTGAAAGACCTAAAAGCGTTAGCAGAAACTGCTGATAAAATCTATCTCGCAACGGATTTGGACCGTGAGGGTGAAGCCATTGCCTGGCATTTACAGGAAATTATTGGTGGTGACGCTTCACGGTATCAGCGGGTTGTGTTTAACGAAATTACTAAAACTGCGATTCAAGATGCGTTTAGTAAACCGACTGTGCTTGATACCAATATGGTCAATGCCCAGCAAGCGCGTCGCTTTTTAGACCGTGTTGTCGGCTTTATGGTGTCACCATTATTATGGAAAAAAGTCGCTCGTGGTTTATCTGCGGGACGTGTTCAATCGGTTGCTGTTCGCCTTGTAGTCGAGCGAGAAGGTGAAATTAAAGCGTTTGTTCCAGAAGAGTTTTGGGATATCCATGCTGAGTTAAATACCCCTACCGCAGCTAGCTTAAAAATGCAGGTGATGAAATATCAATCTGCTGCATTTGAGCCGATTAGTAAAGCGCAAGCGCAAGTGGCGGTTGATGCACTAGGTGATGCAACGTTTGTTGTTACTGCCCGTGAAGATAAAGCCACTTCAAGCAAGCCTTCAGCACCTTATATCACCTCTACATTGCAGCAAGCTGCCAGTACTCGTCTTAGTTTTGGTGTGAAGAAAACCATGATGATGGCTCAGCGCTTGTATGAAGCGGGTCATATTACCTATATGCGTACCGATTCAACTAATTTGAGTAAAGAAGCGGTTGAAAACTTACGTGAAATGATTGGTTCTGAGTTTGGTGACAAGTATTTACCTGCAGAACCTATTCGTTATGGTAGTAAAGAGGGCGCTCAAGAGGCGCATGAGGCTATTAGACCGTCAAACGTGGCTGTGCAGTCAGCATCTTTAACCGATATGGAAAGAGACGCTCAGCGTTTGTATGAGCTTATTTGGCGTCAATTCGTGTCATGTCAAATGACACCGGCACAATATGATGCGACACGTTTAACGGTAACCGCGGGTGATTACGAATTAAAAGCCAGTGGCCGTACCTTACGCTTTGATGGTTGGACTCGGGTTCAACCGCAGATGGGTAAGAAAAACGAAGAAGACAAAACGCTGCCAGTGGTTGAAAAAGGTGACAAGTTAGTGCTTGAAACCCTGTCGCCAAAACAGCATTTTACTAAGCCAGCGCCTCGATATAGCGAAGCCTCTTTAGTTAAAGAGCTTGAAAAACGAGGTATTGGTCGTCCATCGACGTATGCGACGATTATTTCAACCATTCAGGATCGTGGTTATGTCAAAGTTGATAATCGCCGTTTCTTTGCTGAAAAAATGGGTGAGATTGTTAGCGAACGCTTAGTGGGCAGTTTCAAAGAGTTAATGAGTTACGATTTTACCGCCAGTATGGAGCAGACATTAGATGATGTTGCTCAAGGTAAACTGGACTGGAAAAAAGTACTCGATGGGTTTTATGGCGACTTTACCAAGCAATTATTGTTGGCCGAGTTAGATCCAGATGAAGGCGGCATGCGCCCCAATGAAATGGTACTGACAGACGACATTAAGTGTCCAACCTGTGGCCGTGCAATGGGGATCAGAACGGGTTCAACAGGGGTCTTCCTAGGTTGTTCTGGTTATGAGTTACCGCCGAAAGAACGTTGTAAGACTACGCTTAACTTAACCCCAGGTGAAGAAGCGGTTAGTGACAATGAAGATGCTGAAACTGAAGCGCTACGAGCTAAACATCGTTGTGGAAAGTGTGGCACAGCGATGGACAGTTATCTCATTGACGAGACCCGTAAATTACATGTCTGTGGTAATAACCCGTCATGTGATGGCTACGAAGTGGAAGCCGGACAATTTAAGATTAAAGGTTATGAAGGTCCGATCATTGAATGCGATCGCTGCAGCAATAATATGGAGCTTAAAAACGGTCGATTTGGTAAGTATTTTGGTTGTACCAATACGGAGTGTAAGAACACCCGTAAGTTGCTGAGAAGCGGCGAAGCGGCGCCACCAAAAGAAGACCCAATTTTTCTACCTGAATTAAAATGTACTAAATCCGATGCCCATTTTGTGCTTCGTGATGGTGCTGCTGGAATATTTTTAGCGGCGAGTACTTTCCCTAAATCCCGTGAAACACGTGCGCCTTTAGTGGAAGAGTTAGTTCAGTATCGTGATTTGTTATGGCCTAAATATCAGTATCTTGCTGACGCACCAGTGGAAGATGATGAAGGTAACAAAGCCTCGGTTAAATTTAGCCGTAAGACGAAGGAGCAGCATGTTGCTACTGAAGTTGATGGCAAAGCGACCGGCTGGTCTTCTAAATTTATAAACGGTAAATGGGTCAGTGAATCAGCCAAGAAAAAAGCTAAGAAATAACCTTTAGCTTTAGTTGCTTCATCACTCTATTCATTAACGCTACCCGATTGGGTAGCGTTTTTGTTTGTGCATCAAATGGATTTATTATTGTTTCTATAGCGAATAGGTTCGTGGGCATATTTATGGAGACTATGACTATGACTAACGAACTAACGAACAAACGAATTCAAGATAATCAGACACAAAAAAGCACTGATAATTATCAGTGCTTTTTTAGTGGTAAATTATTGCGAATTACCTCGGCGTTAAGCCGAGATACCGCAATTTATTTGGCACTGTTTTGTGCTGCTTGAATGGCGGTTAATGCAATGGTGTAAACAATATCATCGACTAATGCGCCACGTGATAAATCGTTAACCGGTTTACGCATACCTTGAAGCATCGGACCGATACTGATTAAATCAGCACTACGCTGTACTGCTTTGTATGTTGTGTTACCCGTATTTAAGTCTGGGAATACAAATACGGTCGCTTTACCCGCAACTGGGCTGTTAGGCGCTTTAGATTGAGCTACGTTAGGCATAACGGCTGCATCGTATTGCAACGGACCATCGATGATTAAATCGGGACGTTTTTCTTTGGCAATTCGAGTGGCTTCACGCACTTTATCAACACCCAACCCGGTGCCAGAGGTACCTGTTGAGTAACTGATCATCGCGACACGAGGTTCAATCCCAAAGGCTTTAGCTGATTCCGCTGACTGAATCGCGATTTCGGCTAACTGCTCAGGATTTGGATCTGGATTAATGGCACAATCACCATACACGAGTACTTGATCTGGCATCAGCATAAAGAAAATCGACGATACCAAGCTAGAACCTGGTGCGGTTTTAATCAATTGCAGTGGTGGGCGAATAGTTTGTGCCGTAGTATGAACAGCACCAGACACAATACCATCAACTTCATCTTGTGCCAGCATCATGGTTCCAAGCACCATGTTGTCTTCTAGTTGCTCTCGGGCTACCACTTCTGTTAATCCTTTGCTGCGACGTAATTCGAGCATAGGTTCAACATATTTGTCACGCACACTAACAGGCTCAATGATCTCGATGCCTTCACCTAAAATGACATCTTGTTGTAATGCGACACGCAAGATCTCTTCACGGTTACCTAATAATACGCAACGAGCAATACCACGTTCTGCACAAATAGCTGCCGCTTTAACGGTTCTCGGTTCTTCACCTTCGGGAAGCACGATGGTTTTACGTGCTGCACGGGCCAGTTCGGTTAACTTATAACGGAATGCTGGCGGTGATAAGCGGTGTTCTCGAGGAGAGTCTTGAGTGATGCTTTCAATCCACGTTTGGTCGATATGGCCTGCAACGTATTCTTGTACTTTGTCAACGCGAACCGCATCATCCACAGGCACTTCATGGTCAAAACGTTGGATATTGAGTGACGTTTCCCATGTGTTTGATTCAATTAAGAACACTGGCAAGCCGGTTTCAAATGCTTGCTCACACAACTTCATAATTTCTGGCTCAGGCTGGTAGCCACCAGTAAGTAATAGTGCGCCAATTTTAACGCCGTTCATCGCCGCTAAACAAGCTGATGCGATGACGTCAGAGCGATCACCCGAAGTCACTAAAAGTGAATTGGTTTTGATGTGAGTAACCAAGTTTGGAAGACTGCGAGCACAAAATGTAACCCGGCGCATACGGCGAGTATTCATTTCACCGGCATTAATGATTTTAGCATTTAAGTGTTTTGCTAAATCAGATGCGCGCGGTGCAATTAACTCTAAATTGTATGGCACTCTACCTAAAATGCGCAGTGGACTTTTACTGGGTAGTTGGAACATGTCCGCGCTATCAGTGGCGTTAATTTGCTTATTAACAAACACTTCAGATAAATCAGGACGAGTACGACCTTCATTATCAACTGGCGCACCAATTTTATTAATGATGGCGCCAATTATGCGCTTGTTTTTTTGTCCGCCCCAAGAGTTATAGGTGATTTCTAATCGATTCATTAACCCATTAGGCGTATCAACCCCTGGTGTTGCGATGAAAATAACATCAGCATCTAGTGCTTTAGCTATTTCGTAGTTAATGTCATCAGCAAAAGGGTGGCTACGTGTAGGCACCAAGCCTTCAACGACTAAGATTTCAGTATTGCTGGCGCATTCTGCAGTGCGGGCAATAATTTGTTCCATTAAAACATCAACTTGCTCTGTGCGGATTAAGGCTTCAGCGTGTTCCATTGAAAATGGCTCTAACGGATTGACCGTTGGTGAGGTACTTAAAATGGTGGTTGAACGTTCAGGACCTGTATCACCCGAGCGGATCTGTGCAATAGGTTTAAAGAATTGTACTTTAACGCCTTTACGTTCTAGGGCGCGAACCATACCTAAGCTAAGTGATGTTAATCCTACTCCAATACCGATTGGAATAAGTAAAATATTACGAGACATAACGACCTCTTGTGTGCGTATTGTTCATGTTAATTAACCGAGTATAAGACCGAATAGGGGCTTATTTAGCTGTGACCAGCTTGATTGCATCTTCAGCAATGACCCACTCTTCATTTGTCGGTATGACCATGGCAATAGGGCTGCCTTCTTTGGTAATGATACCTTGTTGGCCAAAACGAGCCGCTGTATTCAAGTCATCGTCGACTTTGAAGTTAAATATTTCCAATAAATTAAGAACTCTTTCGCGAATAAGTTTTGAGTTTTCGCCAATGCCGCCGGTAAAGATAATGGCGTCTAAACGGCCTAGTGGCACAGTGTAAGAGGCGATATATTTAGCCAAACGGTAACAGAAAATATCTAGGGCTAACGTGGCCCCTTTATGGTTGTCATGATAACCTTCTTCAATACCACGACAATCATTGGTCAATTCTGAAATACCGAGCAAACCACTTTGCTTATTCAGCAGGTTATTAACTTCATCAATGGTATAATTAAGTTGATTAACGAGATGAAAAATAATCGATGGATCTAAATCACCACAACGCGTGCCCATGACTAACCCTTCTAGTGGGGTTAAGCCCATAGACGTGTCAACACTTATGCCGCCTTTAATGGCTGTTACAGATGCGCCATTGCCTAAATGTGCACAAATAACGTTGATGTCCTTTGTGTCTTTGCCTAATACTTTGGCCGCCTCGCGACAGACATATAAATTGCTCGTACCGTGCATGCCATAACGGCGAATACTATGTTCACGATACAATTTGTAAGGTAGGGCATAAATATAAGCTTTTTCGGGCATGGTTTGGTGAAATGCGGTATCAAATACCGTCACTTGTGGCAAGTTAGGAAAAGAAGCTATTGCAGCACGAATACCAATTAAATGCGCCGGATTATGCAGTGGAGCTAACGACGCACAATCTTCAATACCTTGAATGACTTCAGGGGTAACAATAACAGAGCGGGTAAACTTTTCACCACCGTGGACGATACGGTGGCCAACAGCTTTAATTTTAGCCGCAAGTTCTGGGTGTTCTGCCAAGATGTTATTAACGATAAATTCTACCGCTTCGCGATGTGCAGTAAAGGCACCTAAACTGGCTTCATGTTTGTTGCCATTAAATTTCCACTTAATGCGTGAATCTTCTAAACCAAAACATTCTGCTAGACCAGAAATTTTATCATCGCCTGATTGAGCATCAATGATGGCAAATTTTAATGATGAGCTACCGCAGTTGAGCACGAGTACTAATTTGTCTGACATGTTAACGCCTTTTAAGTCAATGAAACTAAATGAAAAAGGAAAATTCCATTTTGATTAAGGTTTATGATCATTCATAAACGCCATACTTCGCTGTTCTTGTTGTGATTTGCGACTGTAAGTTAAATCATTATAGTGGCAAATCGACCAGTGCATTTTGGGCATGACACTGTATTATGTTATCGTTATACCCATGTCCTAAGCTGTAAAGGTAGCCGTATATTGAACATGAATTTGGTTAAATTACTTGGCGACGGTCAACGTTATATGAAGACCTGGCCAATGGTTAGGCAACTTGGGTTCTATTTCCCAGAGTACCGTGTCGTCAAAGCGACTCAATTAGCTATTATCGCAATGCCGATATTGGCATTGGTGGTTGCGGCCAGCCAACTCTATGTATTGGGCTGGGATTATTTACCGCAAGCATTAACGATGTTACTGTTTTTTATCAGCCTGCCATTACAAGGCTTATTATGGTTAGGTTGGCGAGCACGCCATCCATTGCCTTTATCGTTATTCGATTGGAGCAATCAACTCAGTTCAACATTGACTGAGATGGGTATCTATTGCCAACCATTAGGCTCGACAGCCTGTTATTCAGATATGGCTGCCATTTTGAAACTGGCTTTTGAACGCTTAGATCAAAGTTATTGGGATGAACTGTAATCGCTCTTTTTTATAAGTCACTGCTAATTTAAGTCTATTTTTTTTATTGTGACTAAAATGTCGCGTTAATGTCTCGATCTAAAAATACCTGCTGAATTTTCTGCATAGTTTCGGTACTCGGCGGTGAAACATCTGCCATGGTGTATGTTTCGCCAAAGGCTTGCCATTTATGCTGCCCTAAAGGGTGATACGGCAATAACTCAACTTTTTCAACGTTATTCATTGGTTTAATGAACTCAGCTAATGCAATGGCTGACTCAACGTCTTCTGTAAATCCGGCGACGACCACGTAACGGATCCAGGTTTTGATATTTCGTTTAGCAAGATATTGGGCAAATTGTAGTGTTCGATGGTTACTGACTTTTGTCAGCTCGATGTGCTTGGCATCGTCCATTTGTTTGATATCAAGTAATACTAAGTCTGTATTGTCGAGCAACTCATCAATCACAGGTTCATATTTACGCACAAAACCGTTGGTGTCTAAACAGGTGTGTACCCCTTCAGTTTTACAGGCTTTAAATAATTCACTCACAAATTGAGCTTGTAAAATAGCCTCACCACCACTAGCAGTAATACCACCACCACTGGCTTCTAAAAATGGTTTATAAGCAATGACTTGGTCCATTATTTCAGCAACAGAAGTTTCTTTGCCGCCGTCCAGATCCCATGTATCACGATTATGGCAATATTGGCAGCGCATAAGGCACCCCTGCATAAAAGCGATATAGCGGATCCCAGGACCGTCAACGGTTCCGAATGATTCAACTGAATGTATGCGACCTAACGTCATTGTTGTTCCTTAAATGTCTATAAAAAAGGCTGTATCGATAAGAAATCACCCATCGATACAGCCAATTTTAGCAGAGACTACATACTTTTTGTAAATGTACGAGTGATAACATCTTGCTGCTGCTCTGGGGTGAGCGCATTAAAGCGAACAGCATAACCCGATACACGTATGGTTAATTGTGGATATTTATCCGGATTAACAATAGCATCTTCTAACATTTCACGGTTCATCACGTTAACGTTTAAGTGTTGACCACCTTCACGATTTGGCTTGCTTAAGAAGTAGCCATCCATCAGTGACGCTAAGTTAGTACGACGACCCGTATCATCTTTACCTAATGCATTTGGCACGATAGAGAAAGTATAAGAAACACCATCTTGTGCGTGGGCAAATGGCAGTTTAGCAACCGATGTTAATGAAGCAATTGCACCATTTTCATCACGGCCATGCATTGGGTTTGCACCTGGAGCAAATGGCGCACCAGCACGACGACCGTCAGGAGTGTTACCGGTTTTCTTACCATAAACCACGTTTGAAGTGATGGTTAAGATTGATTGTGTTGGGATCGCATTACGATACATTGTTTTAGTGCGAATTTTCGCCATAAAACGTTCAACCAAATCGCAAGCTATGTCATCAACACGAGGATCATTATTACCAAATTTTGGATAATCACCTTGAATATCAAAATCAACCGCAATACCATCTTCGTCGCGGATAGGCTTAACTTGAGCGTACTTAATCGCTGACAATGAATCGGCGGCAATCGATAAACCAGCAATACCACAGGCCATTGTGCGGCGCACATCACGGTCATGTAATGCCATCAACGCTGACTCATAAGAGTATTTGTCATGCATAAAGTGAATCGCGTTAAGTGCAGACACATATTGTGTTGCAAGCCAGTCCATTGAGATGTCAAATCGTGACATTACATCATCAAAATCAAGTACTTCAGCAGTGATTTTGTCAGATTTTGGCGCGATTTGAGTTTTAAGTTTTTCGTCAACACCACCGTTAATGGCATATAACATGGTTTTGGCTAAGTTAGCGCGAGCACCGAAGAACTGCATATGCTTACCCAAAATCATTGGGCTAACACAACAGGCGATGGCGTAATCGTCTGACTCAAAGTCTGGGCGCATTAAATCATCGTTTTCATATTGAATTGAACTGGTATCAATAGACACTTTGGCGCAGTAACTTTTAAAACCTTGTGGTAATTGCGTTGACCATAACACGGTTATGTTTGGCTCAGGGCTTGCGCCCATGTTGTACAAGGTATGTAAGAAGCGGAAACTAGATTTGGTGACCAGTGTGCGACCATCAAGACCCATACCTGCGATAGATTCTGTGGCCCAAATTGGATCACCAGAGAATAATTCATCGTATTCAGGTGTACGTAAGAAACGAACCATACGCAATTTCATTACGAAATGGTCAACCATTTCCTGGGCTTGCTGCTCATTAAGAACACCATTTTTAATGTCACGCTCAATGTAGGCATCAATGAAAGTTGAGGTACGACCGAGTGACATTGCTGCGCCATTTTGACTTTTTACTGCAGCAAGGTAACCAAAGTAAGTCCATTGGATCGCTTCTTTGGCATTTTGAGCCGGTACAGAAATATCACAACCGTATTTGGCCGCCATAACTTTCATTTGGCCTAAAGCACGATGTTGCTCAGCAATTTCTTCACGTAATTGGATCACACTTGATAAATCTTCGCCGGCTTCAAACTGCGCTTGCAGTGAAGTGAATTGGGCAAACTTATCTTGCATTAGGAAATCAATACCGTACAAAGCAATGCGGCGGTAATCACCGATAATACGACCACGACCATAAGCATCAGGTAAACCGGTTAATACGCCTGATTTACGACAAGCCATAATTTCTTTGGTATAAACATCAAACACACCTTGGTTATGGGTTTTACGTAATTCAGAATAAACGTAATTAACATCTTTGTTGAGTTCACGGCCATAAGCTTTACATGAACCTTCAACCATGCGAATACCGCCATTAGGCAACATCGAACGTTTTAGCGGTTTTTCTGTTTGTAAACCAACGATGGTTTCTAGATCTTTATTGATATAACCAGCATCATGAGACGTGATAGTCGAGACCACCTCAGTATCGAAATCGACAGGAGCATGAGTTTGGTTCTCAATTTTGATGCCTTCCATTACTTTGTCCCACAAAGTTAATGTTGCAGCAGTTGCACCAGCTAAGAATGATTCGTCACCCTCATATGGTGTGTAATTTTGTTGAATAAAGTCACGTACGTTAACTTCTGTTTTCCAATCGCCAGCTACGAAACCTTCCCACGCGTTGGCAAATAGTTCGGTTTTATCTGTCATTTATTTAACCCTCTGGTTGATTTTCTACGGGCATCATCTCAAATAGTACAAGGTGATGTTATCCGTAAGTGTTTACATTCTGTCGTCTAGGCACATTCGCTAGATTGAGCCGTTAACATCTTCTGCGACATTGGTGTCAGAAATGTTCCGCCTGACTTTTGTAATGACGCTAATCGATATTGTTTCAGCTAATACATAATTGGTAAGACCATTTATCCATGCTTAATAATAACACAGCTGATTAACCATATCGGTAAAATTGATATTTAAATATTAAAAGTGCTAGCTGCCTAACAAATCTATCTAAAATTAAGAGTAGAACATAGAATTGTCGGCAAATATAAAAGCGAAACCCTTGTCAATCTCGCCTTTATATTGTGGTATTGCTGAGCATGACGGGATTATAAGAACCCTGGTATCCCTTCGATCATGCCTACTGCTAACATGGCCGCTAAACAAATAACAAATGCAAGACTCGGGATGACGATACGGTCGGCAAATGATAAGGTTTTAGGACGTTCTTTATCACCAATTAAGCCATTATTATCAAGCAGCATAGTCAATGCCCACGCTAATACTGGATTGGCCACAAATGAAGCAAAAATACAGATACCTGCAGCTTGGCTACTCGTAGTGTCTTTAACCATCTGTAAGCCTGCTTCAAGTAACGGTAGGAACACACCCACTAGCAGTGCAATCGCCATTACAGGGCGCCATACGGTTATATCCATTGGGTAACCCAAGATAGCAACAACAATACACATGATACCGAGTAAGATTGCTCCAGCAGGAATAGGGCGTTTGGCAATGGCGGCAGGGATCATGTAAGTTCCCCAAGAAGAGGTAATGTTACCGCCTCCGACTGCGGTGCCAACGATCTGTCTGACTGAACAAGTCGCCATGGTGTCATCGACATCCATCAGTACCTTTTCAGCCCCTTTTGGATAATTTAATTCTTGGAAAATACGATGACCAAGGAAATCAGGCGACCACATGGCAACAGCAAGAATGGCGAACGGTAATGATGCAATAAAATGCGCCATATTAGGTAAACCTAACTGCCAACCTTGATCAGTTGAGCCCCACCAATAAACAGGATTGAGATTGGGAATGCCAGGAGCTGTGGTAAATTGCAGATCTAAGCCCGCGCCGAGACCAAATGACAATGCGACAGCCGCAATAGAACACAAAGGAATGGCTAACCAACGTTTACCGTATTTAGCTAATGCGGCATAGATAATCACGTTGACTAATAATATGGCAAATGCGACATAACCGAGTGAGTAGTCAAGGCCATGCTTAGCTTGAAGTCCTCCTGCCCAAGTAAATAACGAGCCTATCTGACTTTTTGCTCCCATAAACCCTAGGAACACTAATAAGCCGCCAGCCACACCGCTACTGGTGAGGTTAACCAGTTTAGAGCCACCTTTGAAATAACTTAACAATAAGCCAAATATACCAATGAGGATTGCCAATGCTAAGGGATGGGCGCCGGCGAGTGCGATGGTACCAATTAACGGGATCATCGGCCCATGGTTGCCACCGAGATTGGCTCTTGGATTAATAAAACCAGAGCTAATGATACAAAATAGTAGTGCTGGTATTAGCATTTCTACACGGACTATTTGGATAGCAAATTCTGCCCCAAGACTCACGTGGTCCCATTTATCACTTAGGCCTGCAGCCCAAGCAGCCATTACTGCTGAATACATCACAGTAATCCCAATTGTTCCTGCGATGGCTGGGACTAAGTCTTCCCATTCAAAGCGAAAATCACGCCCAGGAAGATTGAGTCTCCAGCGTCTTGGCTTCATTATTTTGAGTTCGTTTTCTAAATAGGCATCGCGACTTTCAAATTCGCTCGCGGGGCGATGAAGCTCGCTATAGCTAGCTTCTTGAGCTTTTTTTTCTGAATTGCTGACAGTTTCTGACATAATTTCTCATTCTCCGAAAAGAACAGGTTAGTCCATCAAATGATGAAGTTTGAGTGTGTTCCTTTGAAGTGACGGCGATGTCTATGAGAGCAGCTTGCCAGCGAGCCTATAGTGGCTCTTATCACTTTGTTCAGCTGCAATACCTTTGTCGCGAGGCATTACAGTGACGTCCTTATTTCGGCCTTTCTTTGGTAATACCAATTTACCTCATCGATTTTAGCATAGCGATGAGGTTGCATCACTCAGGTTTCAAGAAAGTTACTGTTTTGTTTGCTGGAAGTGAGAGCTGGTTAACAAGTCGATGGCAAAATTAGAACGGGAAATTGGCATAATAGTCATCGATTCTAGGAAGACAGCCTTTAAAATATTATTCCAAATCAATAATACTGATACAGGGTATCAGTGTGGTTCAATTTCACTTAACCCTTGTTAGCTGTATCCTGAGGTTGCCTAAAGAAAAAGGCATTTGCAGGCATCACTATCTTGATCATGATTATAAATATAGAACATTTCAGTGCAAAAGGCGCCATGCTGCAACAGCAATCTATGTTAACTGCAGATATTGCCATTCTAGTTCTAATTCTCATTGTGATTGTATATGCATTGAGAATAGGTAAATCAGTATTCCCTAAGAGGGTAACGTATTGATAAACCAGCACCGCAATCTAAAGAGTGGCATTAAGACGATAACGGTGCCATTGAGCCACGATAAATGGCATGTTTCATTGGTGCAAGAAGTTGAATGTAAGACGGCAACATAGCGACTGTCTCCGGTTGTTGCGACGGCATTAATCGTTAATATTGTTGTCGGCTAAAATAGTGTATTGGTTAACATTCCTAAGTTGCTAAAGACGTCGTCAAAAAAAATAACCAAATTTGAGTCCAGTTGAGCCGCAAAAAGAAGGGCTCAAACCGCGAGTACAAAACTAAAGATCGTCTCCATCCTCTTTACGTAAAAATCTCCCACAACGCTTTGGGATCGCCAACCAAGTATCTTATATGGCTAAGGTCAGTAATATCGTGGTGTTTGATAATTTGAATGTCAAAGGGATACAGGCGTTTTATGGCCCTATGGTTAATGATAACGTAATGGGGATGATCACAAATATTACCCAGTCACACTAAATAGCGGTATTTACTGTGTTTGTAAACACAAGCATAAGCTTGATTTATCAGAGCGTTCATTTGCTGGTAATAAGTGCGGCTTTGAGTCATGCAGAGGTCTATCGGCAGCTCAATCCGCTGCGGCTCAGTCCCTAGCAATAACAGGTGAAAATGATTTAATAGCGGTTGGGGAATCGTTAGGCTAACAACCCAATATCAGCATAAATTATCGAGTAAAATGAACAGCTTTGCGGTGTCGAAGTTTGATTTGGCAACTGAGAAAAAAAGCAATCTAGCGGTTAACAACTCGATTACTTAAGTCCATTGATCGACACGTAGATGTATCGATGGGTCGTTAACTGTGAGAGACACGCCTTGCTTCTGCAATGAGACAATCTCGTAGTGGGTTGTCACCGGTATCTTGACGCCAAATAAACGATAAATGGCGGTTTAAGTTTAACTCTGGCGTGGTCAGCATGACCAATTCTCCTTTGGCCACGTCTTTTTCTACATCTAAATAGGGTAAGCAGCTTAAATAAACCCCATTCTTGACTAAAGCCTTTAATAGCCCGACATGCTCGTATTCTTTCCAGACATTTAATTTAACGATTAAGCCGTGTATTGCCGCATCAAAAATACGTCGCGTGCCAGCCCCTGGCTCTCTTAGCACCCATTTGGCTTGTTCTAATTGGGCAATACTAGTGCGTTCGTTTTGCGCGAACGGATGATTCGGTGAGGCGATAACCACAAGGTGATCATCAATCCAAGGTTCTTGATGTAATCGACTATCGTCATTGCGGCCTTCAATCACGCCTAAATCAAATTGATAGTCGAGGACCTCTTGAGCCACTTTATCGCTATTTTCGACTGCAATTTCGATTCTAAGTTCGGGAAAATCATTATCAATTTTACTAATAAGAGCAGGGAGTAAATGCTCCGCGGCCGTTTGGCTAGAGCATAATTTTACTGTACCGCTGATGATGTGCTGTTCATGAAGTCCAGATTCAATTCGATGGGCATCTTGCAGTAGTTTTTGAGCTTTAGGGCGTAACCATCGGCCCCAATGACTCAAAATAAGTCGATTACCTTGGCGAATAAATAATGGCCGGTCTAATAAGTGTTCGAGCTGGCTTAACGACATGCTAACCGCTGATTGGCTCATTGACAGTTTTTTGGCCGCAGCGCTGACACTCTCTAAACTTGCGACGGCATCGAAAACGGCTATTTGCTTAAGCGTATAATGCATGAAATACCTTATCTGTGGAAAAACAATATATAAAACAATATGAGTATGATCTGCTATTTTTGATTGCAGGTATAGGTAATGCTTCATAATTTGTGGGCTTGATACAAGAATACTGTGTTATTGGTCGAAAAAAAACTCATTGTGCTTAGGATTATTAACAATATTAGGTGTTAATTAAATTATGTAACCTCAGCTCGGATTAAGGGATGAGATAAAGAGGTAAAAGAGTAGCATTTTTTTGTTAACAAGGCGTATTAACGTGTTAATAGCCGTGTTAATAGTGGCACTATGGCAAGTCAATACAAGGAGCTTAGCAAGACAAAGGATTGCTTGATGACAGTGTATTATCCAGAGTGGAGATAACTTGGGTATAAATAATTATCATCGTAAATTGAGCGGATAATTTTGAATCGCTAATATCAATTGTGCGACTAATGATTGTTAGTCGTTATTTTTTCAGTCACTATTTCAGTCACTATTTCAGTCACTATTTCAGCCGTTATCAATGCCAATACTGAGGCCTGGTGTGTTGGCTACTTTGCGGTTTCTTTTTTGCGCATACTATTGAGATAATGAGTAGATAAAAAACGGCATCTTAAGATGCCGTTTTTAACCAACTAATCAACCTACCGCTTAGAACTTATAGGTCGCGGTCGTATGGAAGAAACGGCCGACGTTATCGTAAGCTGAGCTGGTAGTATCTGTACCAGTATAGCCGTAAGGTAAGTCACGGTTAAACAGGTTGTCGATACCAAATTTCAACTTGATACCCGAGTCAAAGTTATAGGTAACTGCGACATCACTGATAAAGTAATCGCTAAATTCCATGTTGCTGTTAGGATTGGCGTTTAATGCTAATTCTTTATCGGTATAAAGGCTCACACCTTCAACATAGCGCGTTCTCCAATTAACATCCCAGCTATTAATTGAGTAACCTAGACTCCAGTTTGCTTGCCATTCAGCATAGCCTGCCGTGCCTGCAAGTTCCTCAAATGTATCAGGCTCATCTTGGAATGAGAAATCTTTACGTTTTAGGAGACGAGTCGCAATCAGGTTCGTGCGAACATCACCATTAAAGGCTTCAAAGATATAGCCAATATCAAAGTCGATACCAGCCGCTTCAAGCGAGGCAATATTTAACGAGAACTGTCTAATTTGAGTAATTTCGTGACTGGTTGCGTCACGAGTAATCAAACTACAGTATTCGTTATCCACACCTGATGGCGAATCAACGCATCGATCGATAATATCCTGAGCACCAACGGCGCTGATGGCGTTTTCGATCTCGATATTCCAATAATCAGTGGTGATTGATAACCCATCGATATAATCAGGTTGATAAACAACCCCTAAAGTATAACTTTTTGACTCTTCGGCCTTTAGCTCGCGGTTACCACCACTTAACCCTTCAAGGGTTTTATCGTCGTAGTCAGCATCAAAACCAGCTGGGATCCCCAATGCTGTACAATTGGCTTGGCGTAGGGTTGGATCGGCTAGGTCATTTAAGTTTTTAGCACGGCAAGAATCATTCACGTTGAAGAAATTTTGGCTTGCTGAGCCATAAAGCTCACTGATGTTGGGGGCGCGAATGGCTTCTGAGTATGTGGTACGAAGTCTGAGTTGATCATCGACTTCCCAGCTTAAACCTGTTTTCCACGTTGTCGCATTACCAATGGTGCTGTAATCAGCATAGCGCACTGCAAGATCTAGGTCTAACTGGCGAACCATAGGTAAATCGGCGAGCAAAGGAAGCGTGACTTCAGCAAAGATTTCGTTGACATCAAAATCACCTTTATCTTCGCCTAATGCATTAAAGAAAGTACCTTCGGCATTGTCAGGTTCAAAGACTTCACTTTCTTCTTTACGGTATTCAACACCGGTAGATAAACCAACATAACCCGCTGGTAGTTCAAATAAGTATGAGTTTGTTAATGTCCCACCTAATACGGTTTGCTTAATAATCGATGTACCTGTTGACGTGGTATTAATATAATCGATAGCATCTTGACTTGGCGCGCCAAAACCAAAGATGTTGACTGGGACACAGCCTTCATCTCTAGCCGTTTGATCTCGACATACCGCAACACCGTTTTCGAGCACGGAATCAAGGGCGTTGCTGTAGTTGTCATAGACTAGGTTGTTTTTATTAACTCGTTCTAGATCGGTTTGACCATAAATGGCATAAACATCGTAATCCCAATCATCAAAGACTAAGCCTTCAAGGCCGAATACATAGCGTTGAGTTTCACGGGTGTCATCTTCAATACGCACACCTAAATCAGTCATAAAGCGGCGAACATTAATCGAGTCTAATGGGGCAGCATTACCATCGCTATCTTTGTTTGCTTTCATTAACGCAACCAGTTCCGGATTGATAAAAGCATTATCAATTTGGACATCGTTAACTGGGTTACCGAAGAAGAATGCAGGTTGACCTTCATCGGTGGATTGGCTGTTAACGTATTTAGCTTCAAAATAGACGTTATGGTTATCATTTAACTGATAGTTAGTTTTAAAGTTAATGTTATAACGTTCAAATTCTGGCTGTAATTCAACAAATTGGTTTAAATTGGTGAAATCACAATCAGCACAACGAATGCCATCAACATTTTGACCTGAATAAACATTTGTTAGAGAACCATCTGGATTAAAGCTTTTCCAACCATCTAAATTAACGTTACCCGCATTACTAATGGTGTAATGTCCCGCATTAGGTGTCCAGATCTTGTCTGGATCGCTAGGGTCATTGTTATCGGTAATACGATCTGAATTTGCTAGGCTCGTAAAAGCAGTCGACGTCTGATCACGGTCAAACGCTCTCAATTGCTCTTGGGCACTGTATTCAACGGCAAAGGCAACATTACCATCGTTTTGGGCAAAATTAGTACCATAAGATAATGAAAAACGATCTTTGTTATGGCCACTATCATCCGCCCAACCTTTGGTGGCGGATACGTCTAAGCCATTAACATTTTTCTTTAAAATAAAGTTAACCACACCCGTTACCGCATCGGCACCATAAATGGCTGATGCACCACCGGTAATCACTTCAACTTTATCGATCCATACACTTGGGATGGTATTGATGTCGACAGATGAAGTACCCGCAGAACTTGATACATGACGTTTACCGTTCACCAGCACGAGTGTTCTGGCGGTACCCATGCTCCTTAAATCGAGCAAGTTAAGCCCAGAAGTACCGATAAAGCGGCCAGAATTGGCGAGCGAATAAGTATTACCTAGCGCAGGTAACTGGTTTAAGGCTTCGCCAATATTGGTCACACCCGTTGATAATAATTCGTCGCCGGTAATGACGGTTACCGGTGTTGGTGCAACAGCGCCTTCGCGAATAATACGTGAACCGGTTACTGAAATCCTTTCTACAGGCGACGCTGTATTAGCAACGTCTTCAGCATAGGTATTGAATGTGGTCGCTGCTGAAACAGCAACGCCACTGATTAGCGCAAAGCGAATTGCTTTGGCTAAATGTGAATTAACTTGCATTTTATCACTCCCAGAAATGTTTTTATTATGAGGTAATCATTCAGATCATTTTTAATATAAAAATGAAACAAAGTTACACCACTATTGATATAACCATACCTAAATAAAAAAACAATATTGGTTTAGCCGAGTGAGTATCGAGTTGGTGGTTACAATTAATAGTCACATTATTAACAATAAGAATAACAAGCGGCAACATGTGTGTTAAATTAAAAGGTAATCTTCCAAGTTGTTAATGGCGTGCTCATTATTGGTGCGACTTTGTTTTAGGATTGTAGGTTTTTTGATTTGTATTTAAGTAGGTAAAAATAAAATTGTTAATAATTTGTTTGTAAATTATTTTTAATTTTTAGATGAAAAAATTTAATCTATGATTTTTTTTGAAGTAAATCACCGTTTTAACCTATTTAAAATCTATTTATGTGTAATTGGAGAATATAAACATAATGTTACAAACAATAAGTTTTAATTTTATTGGCCGTGAATTTCTCTTTACAGTGTGAATATTTATATGTTTTTTGTGATTTTTTATATAACCCGGTGACTCTTGACTTAACGGAATAAATCGTTTGATTTATTCCACTTTTCGCAACACACTCGGTTTATAACGTGAATTGCTGTAATAAAAATGCCAGCAATATGCTGGCATCGACTAAATACTAATAATGTAAAGAATTAATAATCATTGTTATTAGATTGATCCGTTAAGCAACGATTATTCAAACAACTGACATTACTGCACGTTTTCACTGTCGTTAAATTCACCAGCAAATAATACAGTCGATAAATAACGTTCTGCAGCAGAAGGCAATATAACCACAATAGTTTTGTCTGCAAACTCGGGTAATGCAGCAATACGGTTCGCGGCAACAACAGCGGCACCAGAAGAGATACCGACTAAGATCCCTTCTTCTTTCATTAACCGACGAGCCATCTCAATTGACTCATCATTAGTGACGGCTTCAACGCGGTCAATAATGGATAGGTCTAAGTTGCCTGGAATAAAGCCTGCACCAATACCTTGGATTTTATGAGGACCAGGCTGGATAGGTTGTCCTGCTAATGCTTGAGCAATTACAGGTGAGTCAACCGGTTCAACCGCCACAGACGTTATAGTCTTGCCTTGTGCTTTTAAATAACGGCTTACACCGGTTAATGTTCCACCAGTACCGACACCGGCGACAAATACATCCACTTCACCATCGGTATCATTCCAGATTTCTGGACCGGTGGTTTTTTCGTGGATTTCAGGGTTAGCAGGATTATCAAATTGACCAAGAACCAAGTATTTTTCAGGTGCCGATTGGCGAATTTCTTCAGCCTTATTAATGGCACCTTTCATACCTTTGGCGCCATCAGTCAAGATTAAGTTTGCACCTAATGCTTTAAGCAGTTTACGACGTTCTAAGCTCATGGTATTTGGCATGGTTAAGGTTAATTTGTAACCACGTGCAGCAGCAACATAAGCAAGTGCAATACCTGTGTTACCCGATGTAGGTTCAACTAACTCAATATCTTTGGTTAATAGACCTTTTTTTTCTGCATCCCAAATCATGTTAGCGCCAATACGGCATTTAACGCTGAAGCTTGGATTACGAGCTTCTACTTTGGCTAACACCCTGCCATTGCTGACGCGATTTAAACGAACCAGCGGTGTGTTGCCCACAGTATATGAATTATCTTCGAAAATTTTGCTCATGGATTATTTGCTCCTATGTTTGCATTATCTAATCATAATCTGCTCAGCAGGATTTAGAAGTGAAAGTTTGTTCTGCCTTATTCTTTTTAGTTATTAATGGTAGCATATTTATTCTAAATATCCTGTTTGCGCCGCGTTAATAGCCTTTTGAGTCGAATTAGCCTCCTTTAATGGTCTGACCATTAGAAAAATTTAATTTAGTATGCCAAGAATAAATTATAAAATACTAGAATGGCGTTAATCAGCAAAATGTTTCTATGTCGTGCCACCCAATTGACGAGTCATGATATTGATAAGTGTTAGTCAAACCTTCAATAAAACAGTTCGATTTATTGATGTCGATGTGTCTGGCGCAGATGAGCTTTCGCTAACTCATTCACTAAAAATGGTAGAGTAAAATGAATAAAGTTGTGATTTCAGGAAGTGGTTTATATACACCACCTTACAGTGTATCTAACGACGAATTAGTTAACAGTTACAACAGTTATGTTGACCAGTTTAATCAACAGCATGCCGCAGATATTGAGGCTGGAAAAGTGCTAGCCTTGGCGTATTCTTCAAGTCAGTTTATCGAAAAGGCCTCTGGGATCAAAAGCCGTTATGTTATGGTAAAAGAAGGTATTCTCGATACCAACATCATGATGCCGTTAATTGCTGATAAGCCTTCTGAATCCTTGTCTATGCAAGCAGAAATGGGCATTGAAGCCGCGAAACAAGCATTACAACAAGCAAACTTAACGGCTGAAGACATCGACTTAGTGATTGTTGCCTGTGCTTATACTCAGCGAGCCTATCCCGCTATTGCGATTGAGATCCAGCAAGCCATGGGCACCAAAGGGTTTGCTTACGATATGTTAGTGGCTTGTTCATCTGCTACTTTTGCGATTGTGAATGCCGTTGATGCAATTCGAGGCGGAACCGCTAATCGGGTACTGGTAATCAATCCTGAACTAACATCACCGCAAATCAATTTCCGTGATCGTGACAGTCATTTCATTTTCGGTGATGTTGCCACCGCGGTGGTGGTTGAACGCGATGAATTATCGACATCTACTCATGCCTTTAGCGTATTGTCTACCCGTTGTGCAACGGATTATTCCAGCAATATCCGCAGTAATTTTGGTTTTGTTAATCGCTGCGATCCTGAAAATGCGACCACAGCTGATAAATTGTTTCATCAACAAGGCCGCAAAGTATTTAAAGAATTATTGCCGATGATTTACCAACATTTAGATGCCCAATTTAGCGACGAGCAAATAAAACCTGAAGAATTTAAGCGTCTATGGCTTCATCAGGCCAATATAAACATGAATTTATTTGTGGTGAAGAAGCTTCTTGGTGATAATGTTGAACCCACTCAAGCGCCTATCATATTGGACGAGTATGCCAACACCGCTTCTGCGGGATCGGTTATTGCTTTTCATAAATTCAATCAAGATTTTAAAACGGGTGATCTGGGCTTGTTGTGCTCATTTGGTGCAGGCTACTCTATAGGTAGTATTGTACTTGAGAAGTGTTAATTGACTCGAGTTCTAGATAATAAAGCTGAATATATTGTGGTGTTGATTAAAGACGATAGCACCACAGTAACCAAAATATTAACGCATATGCTTGTTGAGGATTTTGGATTCTATGTGGACATCACCTGATATGTCGAGTGTTTTGGTAGTGTTAGGAATAATCAATACGGTATAGTTATTGCCTTTAAAGGTTTAGAGGCCATTAAAGCAAGCACATAGGTCAATAAATGTAGACCGCAATGTGGCAACAATCCCATGGGGAATTGTGCTGGAGCTGTATTTATTTCATTTAACGGTGGCGTGTCTATCATGGGTAATGAAACATTTGCACGCACATTGCCTCGCGCGAATGGCGGATGAATAACAGCGCGCGGATGAATATTTGTCTAAAGCTAAACATGACAGTCGTTTCTCAATAAGCTATTTTTAATCAGAGAAACACAAAAAGGCCGTTGATGCTTAAGCATCAACGGCCTTTTTGTATTTAGCTTCAAGTCTGATAAAAGATGAGATAAATCGTTAACAACGAGTTTATTTCAAGTCTGCAATATCAAACTTGCCCCGTGTTTTGCTAACAAGGCCAATTGACGCATCAATAGTTGGCATACGGTCAGTCGAGACAATAACGATTATTGAACAAAGAGTTGTTTGATAACCTTTATTATCCACCATTGAGGTTATTTAAGGCTTGCTGCCATACCGATCCATTAACGTCACCATCAAATTCAATGTCTTCATCGATGGTGAGTATGTGAAATAAAAGGGCTGGTTAGAAGCTGGCAACGCGGTAAAGAGGAAAACGGCTCAATACTAAAGCCAGTGTAAGGTCGTTTATCTGGAGTAAGTCGTTAGCTGGGATTAAATCGTTGATCACTATTATTGTTGGCAACTCTTTTTCATTTTTATTATTGCCCTTATTATTGCAGACAGTTATCGCAGACAGTTGTCGCAAAAAATGGCGTAAAAGTGGCGTAAAAAAGGCATTAACACCTAGGCCCAACGGGTATTAGAAGTATCGTGAAATTGTCTCGGAATGTTAAATCAGTGCGGGGGATATAATGAAAAAGCCCGATGCTAGGCATTGGGCTTAGGCTGTGCAATCTAGGCGATGACGCTTTGGGCTATTCTTTTATAGATTCGCCCCCTATGGATTAGTCTGGGGCGATAGCGTTATTTTTATAGGCCTCTCGATATTTATCGACCCACATTGCCGTTGCACCACAAATGGCGACTGGCATGACGACAAAGTTAACAATGGGGATCATTGAAAACAGTGTCACAGTAGCACCGAAGCTAAAACTAGACCCCTTGGTATTTCTCAGAGCAAATTTCATGTCATCAAAACTGACTTTATGATTATCAAATGGAAAGTCGCAATATTGAATCGCCATCATCCATGCTGTAAATATAAACCATAAAATGGGTGCTGCGGTTTGACCGACAATAGGTAACCAAAATAAGACTAAAAACAATAATGCTCGTGGCAAGTAGTATTTAAGTTTTATCCATTCTCGGCCAAAAATACGCGGTAAATCTTTAATCATATCGACGGAGTTACCGGTATTTAAGCTTTTCCCTGTGAGGTGTTGTTCTACCTTTTCGGCCAATAAGCCATTAAAAGGTGCCGCAATCCAGTTCATCACTGAGCTAAATAGAAATGACATCACCACTAACATCGTTAATACCGCTAATGGCCACAACAGAAAATTCAACCAGCTTAGATATTCTGGAAGTTGACTATCCATCCATGTAAATAGCTCTGTTAATTGTCCTAGCGCAAAATACATCGCGGAGGCAAATAAGACTAAATTGATCATCAGTGGAATAAAAACAAATGAGCGTAATCCCGGTTGTTTAATTAGTTGAAACCCTTGGATAAAATAATTTACACCACTCTTGTTACCGATTTTCGAATTGCTGACCATTAAGACTGCCTATTTTGTGACTTATATAATTGATTTTGACCAGCCTAGCGCAATAAAACAAGTGATAAACGGTGTCTAAAGGATAAAAATCGTTACAAAATGGATCTCAATTGCTAAAGTGAACTGCTTTTTCCATTTATAGCGTACCTGAACTGGCAACATGAAATTAAAACACATAAAACTTGCTGGATTTAAGTCGTTTGTAGACCCAACTAAAATCCCATTTGATAATGCCTTGTCGGCAATTATCGGCCCTAATGGCTGCGGAAAATCCAATGTGATTGATGCCGTGCGCTGGGTGCTGGGTGAAAGTTCGGCAAAGCAACTACGTGGCGATTCTATGACCGATGTGATTTTTAACGGCTCATCGGCACGTAAGCCTATTTCTGTTGCGGGTGTCGAACTGGTGTTCGAGAACATTCAGGGAAGGCTCACTGGCCAGTATGCCAGTTATCAAGAAATTTCGGTTAAACGACAAGTTAATCGTGATAGTGAATCAAATTATTTTTTAAATGGCCAAAAATGTCGTCGAAAAGACATTACCGACTTATTTATGGGCACTGGCCTTGGGCCGCGTAGCTATGCCATTATCGAGCAAGGTACCATTTCACGCTTAATCGAATCTAAACCTCAAGAGTTAAGAGTGTTTATTGAAGAGGCTGCGGGCATTTCACGTTATAAAGAGCGCCGCCGAGAAACCGAAAACCGTATTCGTCATACCCGTGAAAACCTCGAACGTTTAAATGATATCCGGGTTGAGCTCGGTACCCAGTTAGACAAATTATCGCAACAAGCAACAGCGGCTCTGCAGTATCGAGAATTAAAAAATAGTGAACGCCAGTTACATAGCCAACTATTGGTTATGCGATACCAACAACTGTTGCTGCAAACCGACAGACTCGATGCCGAAACCGCTGAACGTGAGCTCAAGGCTGAAGCGTTAGCAAAGACCGCGCAGCAAGCAGATACCAGTGTTATCGAGCTGAAACAGCAATTGGCAGAACTCAGTGATGCCGAACATAAACTGGTGGAACAGTATTACCAAACCGGTAATACCATCAGCAAACTTGAGCAACAGCTTGCACATCAGCAGCAACAAGACACCCAGTTGCAGCAACAAATTCAACTATTACAGCAGCAGATCCAACAAGCTGACGATAAGATTGTCGATATGAACCATGTTCATCAGCGATTGGTTGAGCAAGTTAATACTCATCAACCCGCTTATGAACAGGCGAGTCAGGCGCTTGAGCAGATCGATGAGCAAGTCTTTGCTATTGAAGAGACGTTTGATGCTCAGCAACGTCAGTTAACCCAGTATGCCGAAACCTTAGCCGCCAATAAAATGCAGTTAGCCCTGAGCCAATCAACCCTCAGTCACCAGCAGCAAAGTTTACTTCAAGACCAGCAGCATTTATCACTATCACAGCTTGAACTGGCGGCGTTAACCCAACAAGATGGGCAACAACAGTTGCAAAGCAGTGCCACAGAATTAGCCAGTATTGAACAACAACTCAATGATAAACAGCTGCAACACAGTCAGCTTGAACTCTCATTAATCGAGCAGCAGCAGGGCGTGACTCAAGCTAGCGATACTTATCAAACACTAAAGCAATCGGTGACTCATCATCATTCACGATTGCAATTTATTGATGAGCTGCTTGCGGATCATACCCAAGATGATGGCCAACAATTATGGCAAGTAATTGAGGTGGTGCCAGGTTGGGAAAAAGCCGTCGACAACGTCTTACAAGGATTAAGTCAATTACCTGTTTTAGCGCTGGACCAAACATCCTTGTTAAGTGTTACAGAACCATTAGTAGGTTTTGAACAGCAACATCAAGTGGTTTATCCCGCATTAACGACCCCGGTAAATTTAGCGCCGTGGTTACAAACAGTGGTGTGGGCGTCGAGTGTCCGTGAAGCAAAAACGATATTGCCGACATTGCAATCTGATCAATATATTGCCACCCAAGAAGGCTTGTTGATTGGCCATGGTTTTGTACTTAACCCTACTCAGTCTGGGCAATCCGCGATTGTCCTAAGCCAAGAACGATTAAGCTTAAGCCAGCAATCAGCCGTGCTTGAACAGCAGCTGTCATCGTCTCAACAAGCGTTAACATCGTTAACCCATATCGCCACGTCAACTCAGGTGGCACTGAGTCAATGCCAACAAAGCTGTCATCAGTTACAGATCCAACAAACAAAACTGCACTCGTTAGTGACCAGTTTAACTCAGCAAATGGTTGAAAAACGCGATAAACAACAACAATGCAGTCAATCAATCGCCAAGCTCGAACAGCAAATATGCGATAAAAAAATGCAAGTAGAGGTCTTTGAAGAACAAGTCTCGACCCAAGAAGATGCATTGTTACTGGCGATGAATCAACACGACGTTGCCCAGCAAGCTTGGCAAACGAGTCAAGCTCAGTTACGTGAAACCAAAGCCATTCGCGGTGATGCTGCTAATCGTGTTAAGCACCAGCAAACACAAGTGCAACAACATGCCACCCAACATGCATTAAGCGAGCAGAAATTAAAGCAACAACATGAAAAACGGACAGAATTAGCAAGCCAATTATCTCAGCTACAACAAATGCTGCTCGACAATCAGCAACAACGAGGTCAACATCATTTAAGCCAATTATCAACACAACTGGCACAAGCTCTTGAGCAACAGCAAGCCCTGCAGCGACAATTACAACAAAATCGTTCCCAACAAGCAGAGCTTCAAACTAGCTTAGACAGTTTAGTATTGATGCAAAAACAACAGCTTGTAGTGTTACAAGACTTGACTCAAGCGATAAGCACGTTAAAGTTACGTCGTGAGGGCTTAAAAGGGCAGGCGAATGCGCAGCTGCAATTGCTGCAAGAACAGCAAATTCAGCTACAACAAGTCATTGTCGAAATCCCTGAACATGCATCTGTTGATGTTTGGGCGCAACAGCTTGAAAAAGTAAAACAAAACATTTTACGTTTAGGTGCCATCAACCTTGCCGCCATTGAAGAATTTGAATCGCAACGAGAACGAAAAGCCTATTTAGACAGTCAAGACGACGACTTAAATAAAGGGTTAGCGATCTTAGAAGACGCTATCCGTAAGATAGACAAAGAAACCCGAAGCCGTTTTAAGGCCACATTCGAAACGGTAAACCATGACTTAGGGCTACTATTTCCAAAGGTATTTGGCGGGGGAAAGGCTTATTTGGCATTAACCGGTGATGACCTGCTCGAAACGGGTGTTACTATCATGGCACAGCCGCCAGGTAAGAAGAATAGCACCATACATTTACTAAGTGGTGGAGAAAAAGCGTTAACCGCATTATCATTAGTCTTTGCTATTTTTAGACTGAATCCAGCACCTTTTTGTATGCTCGATGAAGTCGATGCACCTTTGGATGACGCCAACGTCGAACGTTTTTGTCGCTTACTGAAAGAAATGTCACAAAGTGTGCAATTTATTTATATCAGTCATAATAAAATAACAATGGAAATGGCTGATCAACTTATTGGCGTTACTATGCATGAACCTGGCGTTTCAAGGATAGTCGCAGTGGACATTGAAGCCGCCGTCGCCATGGCTGACGCGGTATAAATTAGGAAGACAGGGAATCTAATGAAAGATTTACAACTTGTGTTGTTCGTATTAGGCGCAATCGCAATTATTGCGGTGTTAGTGCACGGTTTTTGGTCGATTCGTAAACAACAACCTAAATCAATGAAGCAAAGTCCGATGGCTGGATTTTATAAAGACCAAGCTGAACGTACAGACTCTGAAGGTTTTGACGCAGATGGTATTGGTAAAGTGCGCGTGCGCAAATCAGATGACATTGAAGAACCCGTTGTTAAGCCGATACTTAAGACCCAGTTAAGCCAAAAATCCAATCCGAGCGAGGCTAGGTTATCGGACACTCCACTACGTGACTCGTTGCGTCAGCCTGAACCTAAAAAGTCTAAGCCTGCCCATGTTGAACCTAAAGCGGCGCACCCCACTCAACAAGCGTTGTTTGTTGACGATGAGGTTCAACCCGAACCCACTGCAAACGTGTCAATGAACACCCCTAAAAAGATATTTAATCCTTCAACCAGTACGGCCAAGTTAGAAAGCTACACAGGTAAGCCTACTGTAACCAAACCGGATCCGATTAAGCCAACGGGGCAAGCTGCAGTGCCTAAAGTTGATGCTGAAGTTGATACTGAAGTTGACCCTAGCGTTAACATTAATCCGCCTGCGGATGCGCCTGTTAATGAACTTGCTGAGCCTACCGATGTATTAGTGCTGCATATTGTTGCTAAAGAAGGTGAGCAAATTCAGGGAGCAGAATTACTGCCAAGCTTGTTATCGCTTAATTTTAAATTCGGTGAGATGGATATTTTTCATCGCCACATTGATAATGCCGGCACGGGAAAGGTGCTGTTTTCACTCGCTAACATGTTAAAACCTGGCATCTTTGACCCAGATCAAATGGAGCAGTTTGTCACTCAAGGCGTGGTGTTATTTATGACATTACCTTGTTATGGTGATCCGTTAATGAACTTTACCATAATGCTGAACTCGGCCTATCAAATTGCCGATGATCTCGGTGCCCAATTATTAGACGGACAACGTCAACCTTGGTCAGATGAGACCAAAAAAGATTATCTACGACGACTGAATGCGGCGTAGGTAGATATTTTTATTAAGGCCGCAGCAGCGGCCTTAATTGTTTTATGCCTTTACTCTTTATCAAGAATATCACGGTTACAACTCGTATGACGGATACCACAATGCACGCTATTCAAACTGAAATGGATCAACTGACTCACACTATTAATCAACATAATATTCGCTATTACGTTGATGATGCTCCGTCGATACCCGATGCTGAATACGATAGATTAATTAAACGCTTAACTGAGTTAGAGCGTGACTATCCGCAATGTAAAGCCATAGATTCACCGACCCAACGAGTCGGTGGGATGGCCTTACAAAAATTTTCCCAAATTACCCACCTTAAACCGATGTTAAGCCTCGACAATGCGTTTGAGCAAGTTGATTTTGCGGCATTTAACAAGCGTATTATCGATAAAGTCGATAGCACTGAGTATGTTTGCGAACCTAAACTCGATGGTCTCGCGGTGAGTATTACCTATCGTTTGGGCGTTCTTGAACGCGCAGCAACACGAGGTGATGGCAGTGTGGGTGAAGATATTACTGAAAATGTGCGCACGATTAGATCAATCCCACTTAAATTACGTGGTGAAGGATTTCCGGATTTAGTTGAAGTTCGTGGTGAAGTGTTTATGCCCAAAGCGGCATTTGAGGCGTTAAACCAGCGTCAAATCGGTAAAGGCGACAAAGTATTTGTTAATCCGCGTAACGCCGCGGCAGGCAGTTTACGCCAATTAGACAGTAAAATTACCGCTGCACGCGCATTAGGATTTTATGCTTATGCATTAGGCGTGGTGGAAGGTGAATCACAACCGATGCAAACAAGCCATTTTGGCCAGTTGTCTCAATTAAAACAATGGGGCGTCCCGGTCAGCAGTGAAGTAAAAGTGGCAGATTCAGTCGATAAAGTATACGCGTATTATGCTGATATTATGGCCAGGCGCAGTGCGCTTGCCTATGAAATTGATGGTGTGGTGATTAAGGTCAATGACATTGCTAAGCAGCTGACTCTGGGCTTTGTAGCCAAAGCACCTCGATGGGCCATCGCATACAAATTCCCAGCACAAGAAGAAATGACCCTGTTAGAGTCGGTTGATTTTCAGGTAGGTAGAACGGGCGCTGTCACTCCGGTTGCCCGTCTTAAACCTGTATTTGTCGGTGGCGTAACTGTGTCTAATGCCACCTTGCACAATGCTGATGAAATTGCCCGTTTAGGCGTTAAGATTGGCGACACTGTGATTATTCGTCGCGCCGGTGATGTGATCCCGCAAATTGTCGCGATTGTTCCAGAAAAACGTCTCGATGATGCACAAGATATAATTTTTCCCGATCACTGCCCTGTTTGCCAAAGTACTGTTGAGCGTTTAGAGGGCGAAGCCACAGCGCGTTGCAGTGGAGGATTATTTTGTGAAGCTCAGCGTAAAGAGGCCATTAAACATTTTGCCTCCCGTAAAGCATTAAATATTGACGGCATGGGTGACAAAATTGTCGAACAACTGATCGATAAAGAATTGGTTAAAACCCCTGCAGACTTATTTAAGCTAACGCCTTCGACTGTCACTATGTTAGATCGCATGGCAATGAAGTCAGCGACTAATATTGTCGCTGCTATTAAAGAGGCTAAAACGACCACGTTGGCGCGTTTTTTATATAGTTTAGGCATTCGTGAAGTTGGCGAGGCTACTGCTGCCAACTTAGCACAACACTTTGCCGATTTTGAGCTGATCTGCAGTGCCAGTGTCGAGCAATTACTTGAAGTGGCAGATGTGGGTGAAATTGTGGCGAAACATATCCGTCAATTTTTTGCTCAGTCCCATAACATTGAAGTGATTGAGCAGCTGCTTAACGCCGGAATTACTTGGCCTGTAATAGAAAAAGCTGATGAGTCGCAATTGAGCCTAAAAGGTCAAACTTGGGTGTTAACCGGTACATTGACGCAACTTAATCGCAATGACGCCAAAGCACGCTTACAGGCATTAGGGGCAAAAGTAGCCGGCAGTGTATCTAAAAATACCGATTGTGTTGTCGCGGGTGAGGCTGCTGGCTCTAAGCTCGCAAAAGCAGAGGCGTTGGGTGTTACTGTGATAGATGAACAAGGTTTGCTGGATTTACTGAATGCATCCAACTAATGCTGATGATATTGATGCTTAATTTATACTTGTGGCCGCCGATAAGAGTCTATTGTGAATTTTAGTAATATTACTTGGCTTGACGATCGCGGCCACATAAAACCACCCTTGTTTTTATATTTGATCTTGGTTTTTTTAGCCCGTGGCTGGTGTATTTTTATTGCATCCTTGACCCAGTTTAATGATCGATCAGGTTTAGTTCGGTTGTTTTATCCTGAAAAAAGCGATTTTATATTGGCCTTAATTACCGGTGTCGGTGCGGTGTTGATTTATGGACTTATTATTGCCGAGCGTAAACGCAGTTGGCCGATATTAATGCCTTTATTTCGATATAGTGGTTGGTTGTTATGGGGATTACTCATTGTTGATGGACTATTTTTATTTCAGCGGATGGTGCACGATGACTATTTGTTTAAAATTAGCTATTCGATTGATGCACTTTTTCTATTTTGGTCAGTCATTTATGTGTTTAAATCAAAGAGGCTATATTACTACTTTGCCGACTGGACAGCAGATGATACCGCAGTAAAAGTCGAAACCTCATCTGATGACGAGATCAAGTAACATACTAAACAATGTACGGCTTGGTATAAATGCTCTATATTAACTGTGATCCAAAAGGTAAAGATGTAAGGCCTTGATACACATAACTCTATTACTGAAAATGTTAGTGTAAGAATGACATTATCATCTTAGCTATAACGTGGCGAATGTGAAAAGGATCAATACTTTGGCTAAAGTCGAATTAACACAAATACCTGTATCGCAAATGGTTATCGGGTTAACCGTTAAGCTGCCTTTGTCATGGACAAGCCATCCTTTTTTTCGCAGTAAAGTTAAGATTGAACAACAAATTCAAATCGAGATGATCAAAGGTCTCGATGTGTCATTTGTGTACCTGGTTGATGGGCATGACTTACTGCCTAAAATTGATGTTCCTGTTGAAATTGAACAGCCCGAAGAAGTCGTTAATCAAGACATTGATTATCGACCATTGGCTAAAAAAAGTATCCGAGTCAGTCAACAGCGATTTTTGAAATCAGTTAATGATATCAGAACGGGATTTGGTAAAATAGTGAGTGATCCCGAAGGCGCTTATCGTGAAACTGCTACGTTAGTCGAAGATTTAGTTGAACATTTGTATGAAAGCGAAACCCCTCACTTAACTTTAGTGAGCAGTGGTGAGACGGATGTGAGTGTGACTCAACATGGTATTTCAGTCGCGGTTATTTCTATGATGATTGGCCACACATTATCACTGCCTAAAAAAGATGTCCGTGACGTTGCATTAGGCAGCTTGTTTCACGATATCGGTAAACTCAAAGTGCCTGATGTTATCAGGCGTAAGCGTGGTGAGTTAAGCGATCATGAAAGTAATTTTTTAAAAATGCACCCTAATTTTGGCCATGAGATGCTTAAGCGGACGGGGTTGTTTCCTGACGCTATGTTAGACATTGTGTTGCATCATCACGAGTTTATTGATGGCAGTGGTTATCCTCATCATTTGACTGAAGCCAACATTTTACTCACCACCCAAATAGTGTCATTAGCCAATGACTATGAAACCTTATTACACCAATACCAGACTCCGCAAATTGCGCTGGGTATTTTATTTAAAACTCACAGTAGTAAACACAGTGATAATTTGATTTCGGTGTTAGTCAAAATTTTAGGTATCTATCCACCAGGCACTATAGTGCGCTTAACTGACGATAGCATCGCCAAGGTGATGATGACTACCGCCGATGTCAAGCAGCCACATGTGTGGTCTTGTAATGTCAGCGGTGCAGAGCCTAGCTTTCGATTTTTAATTAATGAAGATGTCCAAGTGAAAGAAGTTGTAAAGTTAGATGACTTATCTGATGGGGCAATGAAAACATTGCAAGTTAATAGTCCAATCAGCTTTTACTTCAATAACTTCAATCATTAAGACTTAACGAAGTAATATTGAGAATACATGAACACAATTACCCTTATCGGATGCGGTTGGTTTGGTTTTCCGCTCGCCACACAATTAATGAAACAAGGTTTTCAGGTTAAAGCGTCAAAACGTCATCCTGATGATTTAGCTCAATTACAGCAAGCTGGTATTGAGGCTTATCAATTAGATTTGGCGAATGTGACTACCCAGGTAAAAAAGGCGACTTTATTCGATGCTGACGCCATTGTGATTAACTTACCGCCAGGACTGCGACGAGGTGAAACTGACTATCTTGGCTATTTAACCCAGTTGAAAAATTTGATGGGTGAACGCCAATATCAAAAAGTTATTTTTATCAGTTCCACTGGGGTCTATCCGTCGCTAAATCAAACGGTAACCGAACAAGATGCTGGCGCATTTAATGATACCAGTGACACGTTATTGCAAGCTGAAGCCATATTTTCAGCAATGGCAAATAGCTGTGTTGTGCGATTTTCTGGCTTAGTTGGACCTAAGCGTCATCCTGGACGTTTTTTTGCGGGTAAAACCGATGTTAGCGGCGCTAATGTAGCGGTTAACCTAGTGCATTTAGATGATTGTATTGCAGCCGTTAGCTTGATCCTTTCACGTACGGATACGTTACCGATTTATAACCTCGCAGCAAATGAACATCCTACTCGTGGAGCGTTTTATGCTGCCGCCGCCGAGCATCTTGGATTAATTGCCCCGCAGTTTAATCAGCAGCAACAGCCAAGCAAAATTATCGACGGTCAATTAATCAGTCATCAATTAGGGTTTCAATATGCGTTTAGTAGCCCATTCAAAATGCTTGATGCTTGCTAAACTGGCATAGGCTATAATAGCCAGCATATTTTGATTAAAAGGCGATTATTGTGACGACTCAAACTCAAGCGTTTGCATTACTTCAAGGTGATGAATTCGTAGAACTGTACAAAGTACTAAAAGTACTCGGTTTAGTGAACGGCGGTGGCGAAGCAAAGCATGTCATTACTGAAGGTCAAGTTACCGTCAATGGTGACGTTGATACTCGTAAACGTAAAAAGTGTGTTGTTGGCGATATAATTTCGTTCAATGACGCGACAATTGAAATTGTTCCTGCAGACTAAGGATTGATAAATGCAATTCCCAGACGATGATAATGGCCAAATGTTGGCTGCAATGGCTGATGCCGGTATTGACCTTACTCAATCAATAGAAGTAGATTTCTTCTTAGTGTTTGATGACCAACGTGATGCCGAATCGGCGTTAGAAGCATTAAGTCAAACCGACATGCAAGGTGAGCTTGAGGTTAACTTTGATGAAGAAAGCACTAAGTGGGAAGTGATTGTTTGCCTGCAAATGGTACCTGATTACGCAGCACTTGTTGCCAAAGAAACTGAGTTAAATAGCTTTGCGCAAGAGTTTGACGGTATTTCTGATGGCTGGGGCGTAATGCAAAACCAAGCTAGCGATAGTGAATTTGCTGATGATGACCATGTGCACAGCGAGCATTGCAAGCACTAACATCGCCATCACTAAAGATTGAATTATTCAATGAATCAAAAAGCCGTTAATGCCCAGCATTAACGGCTTTTTGATGATATAAAGCGACAGGGTTTAGTCATCTTCTTTTATGTCATTAATGACTTCTTTGGTTCCGTGACCAATGGCCTTGACGGTATCGCGGGTCCCGTGACCGATTGCAGTGGTCACTTTTTTTGTGGTGTGACCAATTTCTTTGCCAGTGTGTTTTAATTCAGCGCAAGCTGACAAGCCCAGAACAAGGCTTATCGACACCAGTATTACGACGACTTTTTTACACATTGTAGTAGCCTTATCAATAATCTAATATGAGGTATCATCAGCAACGTCGTTGCTATTTCAGCATAACGGGCTTGATGGTTAAAAGGGTAACATCATGAATTTAAATGCCACATTGATTGGTCAAATTATTTTCGTTTTAACCTTGGTTGTGGTGTTCTTTACCTTAAAGTTTGCCAAAGGTAAAACCCCTAATTTACCGTTAGTTGGTTTTTACGCCATAGTGTTAAACGTTATTTTTGCGCCCGCAGGGTGGATATATTGCTGGTATTGGTCAACCAAACCATTTTTACCCAAATAAACCCAAACTCAAAAACATCACTAGCAGTTAACTTGGGATAATAAACCGTTCGTTCTACTTTAGGTTAACTAATTAACGGAATATTAACCTCGGTTAATGGTGATGTCAGAGACATAACCATGTTCTGTCGCTATTAAGGCTTGTTTGAGCATGGCGGCGGCTTCTGTTGCGGTCATAAAGCTTGAGGTATTAATGTCTTTGCCACTGGTTTGCCAAAAGTCTGTTGCCATTCCTCCTGGATATACCGCAATTAATTTCATCGGGCTATCTTTTAATTCTAATCGCAACGATTCAACTAATCCCTTTACTGCCCATTTTACGGCACAATAAGTCGACTCATTGGCTTTACCTGCTTGCGCTGCGGTCGACATCACCACTATAACCGTGACCTTGTGATCGCGATAACGACTTACCAACTCTCGTAATACCAGAATGCTTGAAGTTAGGTTGTTGTTGATCAACTGATTAATAGCTTGCGGCGTTTGCTGTTCAATTGGGCCAAAATAACCACTACCAGCACAATGGATCACGCTGCTTGGTGGCGTTGATAAACGCGAAAATAAATCACTGACCTCTTCTGCCACACATAAGTCTGCTGCGTGAGTCTGCACCTTAGCTTGCTCAAGAGGAGTCAAGCTGGCCATTACATCCGCTAATTTTTGCTCACTGCGACCAGTGATCAACAGGGTATGATCTTCTGCTGCATATTGTTGAGTCAGTGCAGCGCCTAAGCCGCTGCTCGCGCCCGTAATAACAATCATAATAAAACCTTCAGCCAAATTTACATTAGGTTGGCTACTATACCAATGCATAAGTGAACCGCAAAGTGCTTGTGTTGCATCAACGACTATCAATGCAAGGTGAATAGTCAAACATTGAGCTATTTAATAATCATTTATTTTCCAGAGTCGCTATTAGTTAAGTAAAATCGAATAAATATCTCGGAACGCTTTGTATTTTGACGATAAAGATTGTCTAATAACGCCTCGTCTTATGTCTTACCGACTTCACCCTTGTTGCTAATAACGAGAAACGTAATGTTTGAACTCACGCTCCAGCTCGCGGTTATTTTATTTTTTGTTGCTTTGGTTGCGGGTTTTATTGACGCGATTGCCGGTGGCGGAGGGTTACTGACTATACCGGCATTAATGTGGGCGGGATTGCCGCCTGCGGCCGCATTGGGTACCAATAAACTGCAAGCATGTGGTGGTAGCTTTTTTGCGAGTTTATATTTTGTGCGCAAAGGAATGGTTGATTTGCCTAGCATAAAACTGTCATTGTTATGCGCATTTATCGGTGCCTCTATCGGCACAATATTAGTACAAATGATCGATGCAAAACTACTGGAAGTGGTGTTACCATTTTTGATTTTAGCGATTGGCTGTTATTTTTTATTCTCTAAAAAAATTAGCGAGCAAGATCGCCAGCAAATTCTTACTCCGAGTGTTTTTGCCTTCACTGCGGCATTAGTCGTTGGGTTTTATGATGGTTTTTTCGGTCCCGGTACTGGGAGTTTCTTTGCGTTAGCGTTTGTCTCATTGGCCGGGTTTGGTTTAGCCAAAGCGACTGCTCATGCTAAATTATTAAACTTTGCGACTAACATCGCCTCGCTAATTTTCTTTCTTATAGGGGGGCAAGTGGCGGTAGTGCTGGGATTAATTATGCTCGTTGGCCAAGCGGTTGGCGCAACGTTAGGCTCACGTTTAGTGGTCACTAAAGGGGTTAAAATTATTAAACCTTTGGTGGTGGTAATGTCATTAGGTATGAGCGGAAAATTATTGTGGTCGCAATACATGTGATCATAGTATCGATAATTTGGGCTTATTCACGCCATCATTATTTGACGTTCATGTTTGTTTCTATTTAAAGGGATGTTATGCGCATCATTCACACATCAGATTGGCATCTTGGCCAATATTTTTATGGCAAAAGCCGCGCAGCTGAGCACCAAGCCTTTATGACATGGTTACTTGAGCAAATAAGCCTCCATCAAGTTGATGCCATTATTGTTGCTGGCGATATTTTCGATACTGGCACTCCGCCAAGTTATGCCAGAGCACTGTACAATCAATTTATTGTTCAAATTCAACAAACGGGTTGCCAGCTGATTTTACTGGGCGGTAATCACGATTCTGTTTCGACCTTGAATGAATCTAAACATCTACTGGCTTGCCTTAATACTATCGTGATCCCTGGTGCATTAGAACATTTTGAAGAGCATGTATTTGCACTTAAAACCCGCCAAGGTGAAATTGGGGCTATTTTATGTGGGTTACCTTTTTTACGCCCACGTGATGTAGTGTTAAGTGAATCTGGTGAGTCTTCAATGGATAAGCAACGCAAACTGGGTGATGCCATTAGTGCGTTATATCAGCGTTGTTTTGAGCAAGCTAAGCAGCTCAATAGCACATTTACCACGCCGGTACCCATTGTGGCGACAGGTCATTTAACCACGGTAGGAGCCAGCACTTCAGAATCAGTACGTGATATCTATATTGGCAGTTTAGATGCCTTTAATGCGGCGCTTTTCCCCGCGGCAGACTACATTGCATTAGGCCATATTCATCGCCCACAAGTGGTGGCGAAATCTGCGCATATTCGTTACAGCGGCTCACCGATAGCATTAAGTTTTGATGAACTATCGACCAATAACACCAGTAATAAATCGGTGTTTTTGGTTGAATTTACTGATGCTCAATTATCCCTCGTCACGCCATTAATGGTGCCTATTTTTCAGCCCATGCAGGTGCTAAAAGGTGATTTAGATAGCATTGAGCAGCAGATAAATGCATTTTCTTCTCAAACAGCCGCGACAAAAACCACTTGGTTAAGCATTGAAGTATCGCAGCAAGACTATTTGTCTGATCTACAGTCTCGTATTGCTGACATGACTGAAGACAAGGCGGTTGAGGTATTGCAGTTAAAGCGTGCCCGTAGTCAACGACAGCAACACATTAAAAAGCTTGATAATGAAACCTTATCCGAGTTGAGTGTCGAGGAAGTGTTTGCGCGCCGTTTAGCCCAAGAGCAATTTGACAGCGATCCCCAACAGGCACAATTAGGCCGAATTAAGCAGCGCTTTAGCCAAGTAGTTGCCGAGGTGGAGTCAGAGCGAAACACCCAAGAAACCGCCGCGAGCCATGTTCTGCAAGAAACAATGACCCATCATGGTAAAACAGAGGTTGCAACAAAAAGTGCTACAGACGGTGAACAGTTATGAAAATTTTAAGCCTTCGTTTTAAAAATATTAACTCGCTTAAAAACGAGTGGAAAATCGACTTTACCCAATCGCCTTTTGCTGAAAACGGGCTATTTGCCATCACAGGCCCAACGGGTTCAGGCAAAACCACGATACTCGATGCCATTTGCTTAGCGCTTTACCACCGAACGCCGCGGTTAAATAATATCTCTAAAACCACTAACGAGTTAATGACTCGCGGCACCGCAGAGTGTTTAGCCGAAGTCGAATTTGAAGTGAAAGGCATTGCCTACCGCGCCTTTTGGAGCCAACGTCGCTCGCGCGACAAAGCCGACGGTAACTTGCAAGATGCTCAAGTGGAACTGGCACAACTGAGTGACGGTAAAATTCTTGCCAGTCAAATAAAGCGCAAAACGGAACTCATTGAACAGATCACCGGGCTCGACTTTGCTCGCTTCACTAAATCGATGATGTTATCTCAAGGGCAGTTTGCCGCTTTTTTGAATGCCGATGCCAATGACCGAGCGGAATTACTTGAAGAGCTCACCGGTACTGAAATTTACGGGCTTATTTCTGAGCGGGTTCATCAGCACTTTAGTGAAGCCAAGACTAATGTGAAATTACTCGAGGCCAAACTGGGCAGTGTCGAGTTGTTTGATGAACAACAAGTCGATCAACAAAATAAACAAATTGAACAATTTAAACAAACATTGGTGCAGCAACAATTACAACTGACTCAGTTAAGCCAATTTATCACTTGGGCCACTAATTCTGAGCAAGCACAGCAGGCATTGGTAAAGGTTCAGGGCGAACAGCAAGACGCGCTAACGTGCCAGCAGCAACATAGTGAAGCGTTAATACAATTGCAGCATAGCGAGCCGGCACAACACATTTTGCCATTATTTGAGCAACAGCAAAAAGCGCACAAAAAAGTCCAAGAGTTAACCGCACAGATCCGTCAATTAAGCCAACAAACCGAGCAAGCTGAAACGGCACTGCAAACCCATAAACACCAGCACACACAGGGCCAGCAACAGGTTAAGCAAGTTAATCAGGCGCATAAAACACTGCTGTCGTTGATCGATGAGCAAGTACTGCCGCTGGATCAACAAATTAATCAGCACAGTTATCAGTTATCTCAGGTCAAATTAACCCATCAACAAACATATGAACAGCAACAAAAGGGCCGCGAGCAACAACAACTGTTATTGACCCAGCAACAGGCGCTGACAGCGGCGAAGCAGCAAATTGATCATCAACTTGATAGTTTGCCTCAAGGTCAAGAAGTGGCTAAAAAGTTTGCCGCTTGGCAAACCCAATACACACAAGTTGTGCAACTAAGTGATCAACGTAGCCAAATTCATAACCAATGTACTCAGCAACAAGCCGGCATAAAACAAACTCAAGACACACTCACTGCGCTCGCGCCGCAAATACAACAGGCTCAAGCGGAGCTAACTCAGGCGACAGCGCAGCAAGATGACAGCCAAAAAGCATTAATTACGCTGTTGGCTGGACAAGACGAAACGAAAATTAATGATGATTATCAGCAAGTTGTTCAGCAGCAATCTGGGCGTTATCAATTAACCCAGTTGTTTAGCCAGTTTGCACGCCAGCAACAGCAATGTCAGCAGTTAACCCGTCAATCGGCGCAATTTAAGACTGAGTTGCAGGCACTGCTACAGTCTCTTACTGTGGTGAGAACTCAGTGGAGTGATAAAAATCAGCAAGTTAAAGATGTTCAAATGTTGCTACAGCAAGAGCAACAAATTGCCAATTTAACCATCGAGCGCGCCAAACTAAAAGCGGGTGAGCCTTGCGCCTTGTGCGGCTCGACCGATCATCCGCTAGTTGAGCGCTATGAAGCGCTGAATGTGTCGGTTACCGAGCAAAGGGCGCAACAGTTACAAGCTGAACTTGATGTGATTAAACAGCAAGGTGAGCAACTTAACCATCAGCAAACGGCGTTACAAGTTAACGATGACAATTTACAACAACAGCTAAGTCAAATTCACACAGATATTCAAACCATTGCGCAGCAGTGGCGGCAGCAAACTGAGACATTATCAATCTCTCTTGAGTTGGATTTGCAGCAAGAACAAGCATTAACCGATTACATTGTCCAAATCGAAGCCAAACAACAGCAATTGGCGGTCACTATTACTCAGCTTAGCCAATGTCAAAAAACGTTACATCAACACCAACAGTATGTGGTTCAAGCACAGCAAGCACTCGTTAAGCAGATCAATCAGCAAGGGTTATTGCAACAACAGCTTGATAACTTGCAGCAAGGTTTACTCAGTCATCAACAGCACATTGAGGCCGTCACTGCGCAGCAAACTGCATTAATCAATGCGCTTGAAACACAAATTACTGCTACAGGGTTAACGCCGCCAACAATAGTGAACGCCGTTATATGGCTCAACGAGTTACAACAACAACTCGAGCGTCGGACTCTAGCGCAGCAGCAGGCTGTCGACAATCAGCAGCAATTGAGTATCACTGCTGAAAAGCTCATGGCCAATCATCAGCAAGCGGACGAGCAGACCGCCAAGTTAACCGCGATCAGTGAACAAGTTGATAAGGTACAGACGCAGCTCAGTACTGTGTTAGCTCAACGTAACGAGGTTTTTGCTGATAAAGTCATTGAGGACGAAAAACAACGCAGTCAAACGGTGTTAGATCAAGCACAACAACAATTTGAGTTAGTACAGCAGCAATTACAAACAGCAGATAAGCACCTTGCCAGCTTAAGTGCACAGCAGCAATCCATGCAAGCTCAGGCAACACAAATTAATCAAGAATGGCAGCAATTACAAAGCCAATGGAATAGTGCTCTACAAGCGAGCCCATTTCCTGACCAACAAGCTTTCGAGCAAGCATTACTCAGTGCTGATGAGCGTCACAGGTTGCAACAGCTTAAACAACAGTTAGACAATGACATTGTTAAGGCAAATACCTTAGTTGAGCAAGCCATTGCGTTGCAAGCGGAGCTTGCTCTGCTTGGTCAACAACATAACTATGATTTAACCCAACAAGCCGTCATGCTCCAACAGCATCAAGCCCTCGATTCTGAGCATCAACAATTAACGCAGACGCTTTGGCGGTTAACCCATGAGCTAGAGTTAGATGCAAGTAAGCGCGAAGGGCAGCAACAATTGCTAAAAGAGCAGGCACAACAGCAGCAAGTTTACGACGACCTCGCTTATTTGCATGCACTAATAGGCTCACAAAAAGGCGATAAGTTCCGTAAATTTGCCCAAGGGCTTACGTTAGATCATTTAGTCGCATTAGCGAATCGACAGCTTGAACGCCTACAAGGCCGCTATTTACTCGAAAGAAAAGAATCCGACGCATTAGAATTACAAGTGCTCGATACCTGGCAAGGTGACACAGTGCGCGATACCCGTACACTGTCTGGTGGTGAGAGCTTTTTAGTTAGCTTAGCCCTTGCGTTGGCGTTATCTGATCTGGTAAGTCATAAAACGAGCATTGACTCACTCTTTTTAGATGAGGGCTTTGGTACCTTGGACAGCCAGACATTAGATACTGCATTAGATGCATTAGATAATTTAAATGCATCGGGCAAAATGATAGGCGTCATTAGCCATATTGAAGCCATGAAAGAGCGGATCGATGTACAGATAAAAGTGAATAAAATGAACGGTCTTGGTATTAGCAAATTACAGAATGAATTTGCGATTAATGCAGGGTGATCTGCCTCAAACTCCCGTGATTACTGCAATCGAGTTCAAGTTAAAGATTAAATAAATAATATTTTATATTTGTAATATGATTGTTTTTTGATATAAAAGAGTGTTGGAATGTAATTTGAGTGCAAAAGTCGGTATGTTAAACCGTTTTTACCGGATGGCGTAGTATCAAGTGTAGGGTTATTTTCATTATAACAATGAGATAATGACATAGCGTTAACTAACGTTACCCTCTGTGTCGCAATAACAATGTGCAGTAAAAGAAAAATAAATATAAAGAGTCGTCTTTTAGGGTGGATTAGATATTGCTAATAAGTAAAGTTATGGACTTCCAGCGGCTAGCCGCAAGTCAATTGAACTTACCAAACGTGACAAACCTGCACAAGAAAGTCTTGTTAGTAAGTGTATTTGTTGTAGGCGCTGCGCTTTTATGGCCAACACAACAAGAGTTTTCATCACAACGTATTCCTGTGGCCATTGATATTGATTCATTATTGCCACACATAGCTCAGCAAGATACAGCTTTGACCATCGTTAAGACTGCAACACCTATTTTAAATCGGGTGATTGAAAGTGGTGATACCTTAAGTCGTTTATTTGAATTAGCCGGTATTGACCAACGAACCATGTATAAAGTGCTTGAGGCTGATTTAGAAGTTTTAGCTTTAGATACCCTGTTACCGGGTAACCGCATCCAATTTTGGGATAATGCCGATGGTGAACTTGATAAATTAGAGCTGTATTTTAACCCTGCTCATCAAGTGGTATTTACTCGTTTTAAAGACGGAACTTACGCTGTAAATGACATTAATATCGATGGCATATGGCAAAACCGCATTGTGGGCGGTGAAATTAACGGCTCTTTTTATGTATCGGCTAAAAATGCAGGCCTAAGTGCTGCCGAGATTCAGAAAGTCGAATCACTGTTAAAGTCAAAATTAAACTTTTCACGTGAGTTACGTGCAGGTGATACATTTTCGGTTTTAGTCAACGATCAATTTGTTGAAGGTGAACCAACAGGCATCACATCGATTGAAGGCATTCGTATTAATACCGGGCGTCGGGACATTACCGCGTTTCAAAATGCTGATGGCAACTATTACGACATTAAAGGTCAAAGTTTAACGCCTGCTTTCCAACGTATCCCATTAAATAGAACGGTGCGCTTAAGTTCTCGGTTCAACCCCAACCGCAAACACCCGATTACGGGTCGGATTCGGCCACATAATGGTACCGACTTTGCTACCCCTATTGGTACTCAAGTGGTGGCACCGGGTGATGGTGTGGTGACCCTGGTTAAGAAGCATGCTTTCGCGGGTAACTATATTGTGATTGAACATAACAATAAAGTGCGCACTCGTTACCTGCATCTGTCGAAATTTTTAGTCAAACGAGGCCAACGTGTAAAACGAGGGCAGGTGATTGCATTATCAGGTAATACGGGTGCGTCAACGGGTCCACACTTACATTATGAGTATATTGTGAATGGTCATCCTATCGACGCAATGAAAGCCAATATTGCAGAAGCTAAAGTCTTACCTAAAAAGCAATTACACGCCTTTCAAGCTTTGGTACGAAGCCGCAGCATGATGATGGATTTGGGTTAATAAGCTGAGGCTTATTACATAGAGTGTAGTTGTGATAGCAATAGTAAATGCAGCCAGTTGGCTGCATTTTTTATGGGTATGCTACTAGTGGATTCTAACGCCTTGGATTACATAATCATGCAAAAAATCTTCAAAGCCAACCTGTGAATTTTTTAATGTATTCATAACACCAATCGTACTGGCTGTACTAACACACTAAACGTGAATATAGCCTATGTGATGGGTATAACTTCTATATATTTAATCAACAATTTATAACAGATATATAATGTAATACCATCATCATTATTATTAAGGTCAACGTAAAATCTTAGCTAAATCAGCTAGACAAATAGATAAATATTCAAAATTCAGCATCCTTAGGTCTATTTTTACAGAGCCTAATATAAAAACTAAAGGTTAAGGTATATAGGCTTACACCAATCTCATTAAATATCTGAGCAGTTCAGAGCCTCTCAGATTTTTCAATTCAAGGGCATTGATGTAGAAATGGTTGTTCGCTTTTAAATCGATGCAACACAGAAGTGGAACACCTGCGAGTCTCCATTCTGGTGGGTTTCAAAATACTGCATGCTTCGCTAGGTGCTTTTGAAATAGAATAACTATTCGCTTCAATCATCTGTCTTGCCTACATTACTTTGAATTCCCGCTGAAAGATCACATAGTTAATAGGATTGGTATTAGTTGTTTTGTTAACATTTGTCGCGCCTAAACTAATATTGAGGTAGTACTGTAAACTCGTTAATTTACTTACGTGCAGACTAGTTTCATCTTCAAAACTAAATAGTGCCTCTAATTAGCAACATACTCGATGTTAAATTAACTTAAATCCCCACCTAATCTACTAACAAATTAGTCCGTTGTTGTTAGTTGTTAAAATATTCACCATTTGTTTGAAATGTCCTACTGCTCACATTTTTCATTTAGCATTAAGTTTACTTTTTTGTTACGCATTTTGTATGTCATTGAAAACATTAAATTTAAATATTCGAAAATGTATTTTCTAGAATTGCAAAATTGCAAAATTGCAGAATTACAAAATTACAAAATTACAATGGAGAATAATGATGAACGTAAATAGACGTGAAGCGATGGGGAAAATCGTTGGTTTTGCAGGTATGGCCGCTGGGGCGGCTGTAATGTCCCAATCTGTGTTCGCTGCTGATGGATGTCCGATCGATGGTGCCATTGGTGTCGGCAGCGATGGTGGTGCAGATCTGGGAGCCAACTTACTGACATATGTTGAGCTCGATCCTTTTGCCGTCGCCAAGCATGCCTATGCCGCCTATGGACGAGGTGGTTGTATGTACGGCGTATTCGATGCCATCGTTAAAGAGCTTGCTATTCAGGGGCATGATGATGCCTGTAACTTTGCCGCTATTCCAACCAATATCACCGTCTATGGCGGTGGTGGGGTCAAGGGGTGGGGCTCTATCTGTGGTTGTGTCAACGCGGCTGCAATGATCGTTAATATTCTCGATGTCGAACAGACTGCGGTTATCGATGCGATGAATCGTTACTATGAAAAGACCCCCATGCCACGTGGCGATGATAATTTCCTTACTAAAATAGGTGCCCCAACTCGCAGGGATGATGCCGGTGCATTGTTGACAGCAGACAAGATTAGTCAATCGACTGCTCACTCCATTTTATGTCACACCTCGGTCACCAACTGGTCTGCAGCAAGTCAGTTTGGTGGTCACCATGACGCCAAGGCGGAGCGTTGTGCCCAGGTGACGGCCGAAGTGGCATTTAAGACGGTCGAGTTTTTAAACCTGTCACTGAATGGCGAGTTGACAATCGATCCTGAACTTGAGAGGTATGCCAAGAACAATGATGAATGTGTCAGTTGCCATACAGGCACCACACGTGAACCTGGGGCTTACATTGGCTCAGATGTGAATTCAAAAATGGAATGTCAGACGTGTCATGCCCCTCATGATGAAATAGGCGCCATTCCGCATCATGCTGAAGAATCATGTTCTACATGCCATCCAAAATAGGAGGAACTCCTGATGCGTAAATTATTAATTACCGCTTCCATGGCCTTACTGTTATCCGCCTGTGGTTCTGGTGACGATGACCCAGTAAGTTCTGTAGACCCAGTTGTTCCAGTCGACCCTGTTTCAACAAGCGTTACCTTAGATCAGGCGAACAGTATTGATATCAATATAAGCTCGGTCGATGAAGAAAATTATACTATTTCCTTTACCTTAACCGACGCAGATAAACTAGCTATTACCGATGCTAGCAACAGTTTTGAAGTGATGTATCTTGGGATGCCCAAAGAAAATCAGTCATCATTTAGTATGCCTTGGCATAGTGCGACCAAATTTAGTTGCGATGCGCAAGAGTCGGATTGCGCTAACCCTTTGGTTGAAGTAAGCCCTGGTGCTTATACTTTCACGCCTAGCGAACAACCTGTGTTTGACAAGGATTCTCAAAACTTAGAGATATCTGTTAGTGTCGTGGGTGCTTTGGCTAAAAGTAAGCCTGAAATTATTGTTCCAGAAATGGGATAAATAAATTTAGTCACCGATTTTAAGACCGATGGCTTTAGTGTGTGCAACGAATTTGCATTATGATTATTTACACTATGATTAGTGACGTAGGTTAATCAACAGAGATTAAGTCGCTAAAGTTAATTATTACCAGTTTTGTTGTGATAGAAACAGAGAGTGCAGCCTAAGGACTGCACTTTTTTATTATTTGTATTTCCGTAGCCTACGGCTACAACAGATTAAAATCGCATGGTTCAACCCTGCACGGGCCTATCTTGCTTCGCGAGTATTTTACAAATTTAACCAAAATGGTTATTTTTAACTTGGCAGATTCAACTTTGAAGTGCATAACCCCTAAGCAGTCATAGCTACCATATGTTCAGCCATTAATTTGGCTGGTGTTTTATAATTTAGTTTTTTCTTGGTCGATCATTAACTCTACTATTACACCTTGGACTTCTGATCGCGATACTTTCTTGAGGTTTGCTGATTTCGGCCAATATTGTCGTAATAGACCATTGGTATTTTCATTCAATCCTCGTCGCCAAGAACAATAAGGATCTGCAAAATAAACACCACAGCCCAAACTCGTTTTTAAGCATGTGGATATCACAATATATACCACGGACTTTGGTATATATTAGCTGTCTCTTTTTTTTCAGCTCATGATAAAACTAACTACTAACTACTAACTACTAGCTGAAAGCTACCCGTCTAAAGACGGGGAGTAACCTATTTTTCGGACGAATAAAATTGCATAAAAGTGGGTGGCATACTTTCAGTCTAACTCTTTTTCGCCCCATTATGTGTTTAAGATATGGCCTGCGCTCAATTTATGGGTTAATTTGCTATGTTCAGCGTTGAGTGTTCTCTTTGCAAACCCTCAGTATCTGGGCAACTTTTTAAAAGCAAAAAGTTGAGCCCAAAGCTCATCGATTATTTCGCGTAAGGTGATTGGCCCACTTCTTCGGCTACTAACCAGACTCGCATATCAAATTCTAACTGATGGTAATCCGCGAGCATGAAGGTACACAGTTGATAAAACGCTTTGTTGTGCTCTTTCTCCCGCAGGTGAGCCAATTCGTGCACTACCACCATTTGCAATAGCTCAAACGGAATGTGCTTTAAGCGCGAGGTAATTCGAATTTCATTTTTGGCTTTGACTTTATTACCTTGACGGCGATTAACAAATGAATGCAAACCTAGCGCGTGATGGCTTAAGCTAATCTTGTCATCAAAAATGACTTTGGCTAATGGATCTGATTGACGCATATACGTATTTTTTAATGCTATTGCCATATCGTACAAGGCTTTATCTGTGCGAACGTCGTGTACTTTCGGGTAACGGGTTAAAAAGTGGGTGCCTAATGCGTTTGCATCAACCAATTGGCGAATTTTATCAACCACGTCAGGCTGGTAACCGTTTAAATACCGTAACGCACTTTGTTCATTTTGCTGTTTTTTAATGTCGGCGCTAGTGATCAACAGGCTTATATCGGTTTTGGGTTTTAATGCTTGGCTTGCCGATTTGACGGGCATTTTAGGTGGGGCTTTGGGCGCTTTATTGTCTGACATAGGTCAACTGATTGTTTTTGACGTTACCGCTATCTGTGTCGGTATCGGTAACGCCAATATAGAACGGTGGCAGCAGTGGATTACACTTTACCGAAGATGAGTCGGTTATGCTGAACATAAGCAACGTCAAATGCATTAAGCTGGACGCGTTTTAGATCTAATGACTCAAAGTCAACTTGTGGTGGATTACGTTTTAATTGCTCTTTAACGATCAAAGGAGAAATAAGCGTAACAGGGATATCACTTAATTGAATGGCTGCTTCCAGTTTAAAGCTGGTGGCACTGCCTGCAAATTTACCTTTTTGTTCACGTTCAATAATGGCAATTTCATCGACTTTATAATCGGCGATTAATTTTTGAAACGCAAAGTTGAATTCACGAATTGATTCAGTGCTTGCCGATTGTGAAATACTGAATGAGACTTTACGACATGCTGGCACGTTAAACGTTTCGCCTTCATAGGTCAGTAAACAGATAATGGCTTCGCCGCCTTTTAATTCAACACCACAAATTTTCATGTTAATCCTTACTGGTTTATTCATACGAGAGTGCCGTTGGCATTGTCGTTATCGTTCATTTGTGTAGGGTAACGATTACCCTACATTCATCATTTGTTATCGCAGTTTGAGAGCGATTTAGTCTTCTGTTGTGCCGTCGTCTTCAATAACTTGAATCGGTTTTACTTTACGGCGTACTGGCGCATCACCGACATCGACGCCAGTAATAAAGCGTTTATCACTCTTGGGTGCCGCTTTAGGTTTTTTAGTGGCGCTGGCTCTTTTACTGACTTCAACACCTTTGGTACTAACCGCTGCTTTACCTGCTTGAGGCTTATCTTTTAGGCCGGTAAACTTAGCCCTTAAGCCTTCAATCACAGTGGGCTCAAAGTTTTTACGTAAAAACAGTTGTACTTTTTTAAAGCTGTCCCAATCTTTAGGACCCACAAATGAGACCGCATCGCCTTTAGCGCCCGCTCGGCCAGTACGACCAATACGATGGACGTATTCTTCAGCAAACTTTGGCATATCAAAGTTAATTACTAACGATACGTTGATTAAATCAAGGCCGCGTGATGCTACATCTGTGGTCACTAATATCTGTGATTGGCCTCGAGCAAATTGATCCATAATCTGGTTACGAGCCGATTGCTTTAAATCACCACTGAGCGCAGAGGTGGTAAAGCCTTGTGATGCTAATAAAGTGGCTATACGGTCTGTATCTGAACGTGTTGCCGTAAATACAATAACTTGCTTGTGTTGCTCTTGAGTTAAAATGTGCTGCAGCAAGGCTTGCTTATGGTCTAAATGATCCACCAAAATAATACGCTGCTCAATGTCTTTATGTTCTGTGTAAGACTCACCAATCGATACATGACTCGGTGTTTTGAGTAGCGTTGCGGCAATGTCATTAATGCTGTCATGATCTAACGTAGCTGAAAACATCAAGGTTTGGCGACGTTTATGATCGGCTGCATCATTAATCGCTTTTAACTGCGGAGCAAAACCTAAATCGAGCATACGGTCAGCCTCGTCAAGAACCAACAATTCTAGGCCATTTAAATACAAGTGACGCTGTTGTAAGTGGTCCGCAATACGTCCAGGCGTGGCGACAATAAAGTGAGGATCTCTCGATAAGGCTTTGGCTTGGTCATTAAAGTTCTCACCGCCGAGTACGCTAATGGCCTTATATTGAGTATTGGCGACTAATAAGCGTAATTGGCCATAAACTTGCTGGGCTAATTCACGTGTCGGTAATAAGATGAGTACCCGAGGATCTTTTTTCGACAATGCTCTTGAAGAGATTACCCGTTGCATTGCTGGCAGTAAAAACGCTAAGGTTTTACCTGAGCCCGTTTTAGACGATGCCATTAAATCTTTACCTGATAAGGCAATGGGAAGTGCTTGCGCTTGAACATCGGTAGGCGTAGAAATGCCAAGGTGCTTTAAACTGTCAAGCAGGCGCTTGTCCAACGAAAAATCGGTAAATTGCAAAGGTAAATCCCCTAAAAAATGTAAGCCGGTGATTATAGCTGTTTCACCTTGCTATAGCCAACAAGAGTCGCTTTAGTTATGCTATTTTTTAGCTTTATATTATTGCCCTCGTTCGGCATCGCTATTGGTCGATTCTGCCGAACCTTTTCGTAAAGATTAATATGCTGAGCATGGAAGGAAAAAAGATGACAAAGCTCACCGTGGGATTAGCCCTAGGCAGTGGAGCCGCTAAAGGTTGGGCACATATTGGGGTATTGAATGGTTTAGCCAAGTTAGGTATTTACCCTGACAAAGTTGCGGGTTGTTCAGTGGGTGCATTAGTGGGCGCGGCCTATGCGAATAATCATTTGGGTGAACTTGAAACCTGGGTGAGTGGTTTTTCGAGTTGGGACGTACTCGGATTAATGGACTTAGGCTGGCGTAAAGGCGGCTTAATTAGCGGCGAGAAAGTATTTGATGTCTTAGCCAATCGCATTGGCGATATCAATATTGAACAGTTAAACCGTCCTTTTGCTGCAGTGGCTACCGATTTATATTCTGGACAAGAGATTTGGTTTAAAGAAGGTGACTTACGCCATGCGGTTCGCGCCTCATGTTCTATGCCCGGCTTTTTACCCCCGGTACAGCAAGGTCATCGCTGGGTTGTTGACGGCGCAGTGGTCAATCCGGTACCTGTGTCATTAGCCCGTTCGATGGGGGTTGATGTGGTTATTGCAGTGGATTTAAACGGTCATCGCCGTGATCAACTTCATAAGGCCCCAGAGCAAGTAAAAAGCCGAAAAGCGAGTAAGTCAGAGACGATTGATGAAAAGGCAGAGCTTGAATCAGGTTTTATGGATTTATGGGGCAAAGGCAAAGACTACATGAGTGTCTTAACTGACAAGCTTGCTATAGGCAGTTCAAAATCCCATCCAGGTATGTTGGCCGTTATGTCACAATCAATGGATATTTTAGAACAACGCCATAAACGCTCGCGTTTAATGGGCGAGCCACCAGATATTTGTATTGTGCCTTATGTTAATGACATTGGCACAATGGAATTTCATCGTGCAAAAGAAGCCATTAAAGCGGGTGAGCAGGCAGTAAAAGATATTCAACATTTAATTGAAGCGACCTTAAATTAACGCTTATGCGGTGTCGAATATGAGTCATGTGTTCATTACGGATGCACGAGTTCGATACCGCTCGAGTAATGTTTATGCAAGAGTGGTTATGCAATAACGGTATTGTCCAAGTTGGGTTGTTGTCATCATTATGTTCAATGCCCCTTTTATAAAGAGTCATTGGCAAGTCACTTAGTTTGTTGATATGACAACTAGAATGGTGTTCGATGACAGCGTAGCGCGCTTAAGCGTTATGTTAGCTTGTTGAGTACCGCGCTAGCGGTGTTTGAATATGGCAATATTGATTTACGAAAACACTCCATATTGTGAAACAATTTACCATCTCTCCCCTTGTATTTTTATCCGACGGATCAGTGAACATTCCTACAATATCCATTGCTGAAAGCAAGATGTTTTTCAATATTAAGTAGTGCTGAGAATTATGATCTGGATCAAAGTAATGCTCAGCGTTAATGTGTCTAATACACTCTATATTGTGTTTTTTGTAAATTAAAGTTCTATATATAGTGCTTGTAAGGATGGTCGTATGCTTGTAGTCGTGAAAAGAGATGGATGTCGAACCGCCTTTGATGGATGTCGGATCAAAGAGGCTGTAGTAGCAGCAATGGAGTCTGCAGGTCAAGCAGATCATCAATATGCGCAGCAGTTAGCGCAAACGGTTGAACAGCAAATGGCTGCGAAAACCGAAGTTGATATTCACGAACTACAACATGCAGTCGAAAACTTATTAATGTCTGGGCCGTATAAATCGGTGGCACGTCATTACATTGAATATCGCCATGATCGCGATACCCATCGTGAAACTCAAAGTAAATTAAATTGTGCTATTCGCGGCTTGGTTGAGCAATCAGACAGTGCCATTTTAAACGAAAACGCCAATAAAGATGCCAAAGTGATCCCCACTCAACGTGACTTACTTGCCGGGATTGTCGCCAAGCATTACGCCAAAACTCACTTATTACCTAAAGATGTTGTCGAAGCACATGAAAAGGGCGAAATCCACTATCACGACTTAGACTACGCACCATTTTTCCCGATGTTTAACTGCATGTTAATCGATTTAGCCGGCATGCTGACTCATGGCTTTAAAATGGGCAATGCTGAAATAGAACCGCCTAAATCGATTTCGACCGCAACGGCTGTGACGGCGCAAATTATTGCACAGGTGGCGAGCCATATTTATGGTGGCACAACGATTAACCGTATTGATGAAGTGTTAGCTGAGTTTGTACAAATTAGTTATCAAAAGCACCTTAGCGTCGCTAAAAAATGGCAAGTGGCCGACGTGGAAGATTATGCGATGACTCAAACCGAAAAAGAGTGTCATGACGCGTTTCAATCGCTTGAATATGAAGTCAACACCTTACATACCGCCAATGGCCAAACGCCCTTTGTTACCTTTGGCTTTGGATTGGGGATATCGTGGGAATCTCGTTTAATTCAGCAATCTATGTTAACTGTGCGCATGGCTGGCTTAGGTAAAAACCGTAAAACGGCAGTATTCCCTAAATTGGTGTTTGCGATTAAAGATGGCGTGAATCATAAAGCGGCTGACGTCAATTACGACATTAAAAAGATGGCATTAACCTGTTCAACTATGCGCATGTACCCTGATATTTTAAATTATGATCAAGTGGTGAAAGTCACTGGTTCATTTAAAACTCCGATGGGTTGTCGTTCATTTTTGGGCACTTATGAAGAAGATGGCCAATTGGTACATGAAGGGCGCAATAATTTAGGTGTAGTTAGCCTTAACTTACCGCGTATTGCGTTGGAAGCAGGTCAAGATGAACAGCGTTTTTATCAATTACTCGACCAGCGACTACTGATTGCACGCAAAGCGTTAGATACTCGCATTGCTCGGTTAACCGGGGTTAAAGCGCGAGTGGCACCAATTCTTTATATGGAAGGGGCGTGTGGCGTGCGCTTAAATGCCGATGATGATGTTAGCGAGATCTTTAAAAATGGTCGTGCGTCAATTTCGTTAGGCTTTATTGGCCTACACGAAACCATTAATGCCTTGTATGGCAATGCTGAACATGTGTTTGATAACGCTCAATTACGTGAGAAAGCTGTTGCGATCATTAATCATTTGAAGCAAGCCACTGAATCTTGGAAGCAAGAAACGGGTTATGGTTTTAGTTTGTACAGTACTCCGAGTGAAAATTTATGTAGCCGTTTTTGCCAGCTTGATACGACTCAGTTCGGTGTGGTGGCAGGGGTGACAGATAAAGGCTATTACACGAATAGTTTCCATTTAGATGTTGAAAAGCAAGTGAATCCATACGATAAGATTGATTTTGAACAACCTTATCCGGCTATCGCCAATGGTGGATTTATTTGCTACGGCGAATACCCTAACATGCAGCACAATATTGAAGCGCTCGAAAATGTTTGGGATTACAGCTACAGTCGGGTGCCATATTACGGCACCAACACTCCGATTGATGAGTGTTACGATTGTGGCTATATCGGTGAGTTCAATTGTACCAGCAAGGGCTTTGTTTGCCCCAAATGCGGTAATCACGAACCTAGTCGAGTGTCTGTGATTCGACGAGTTTGTGGCTATTTGGGCAGCCCAGATTCACGGCCGTTTAACTTTGGTAAGCAAGAAGAAGTGAAGCGCAGAGTGAAGCATTTATAATGTATTATAGTGCTTATCATAGTATTGATGTGATCAACGGCGAGGGCACTCGCTGCACGTTATTTGTCAGCGGTTGCGAGCATGCTTGTAAGGGATGCTATAACCAAAGCACTTGGCGTGTGGATGCTGGGCATGTATTTAGCCAAGCGTTAGAAGATCAGATTATTAATGATTTAACCGACAGTCGTATTTTCCGTCGCGGCTTATCGTTAAGCGGTGGTGATCCGCTGCATCCCGCTAACCTTGAAGCGATATTGAAATTGGTGATGCGGGTAAAGGATGAATGTCCCGAGAAAGATATTTGGTTATGGACCGGTTACCAACTTGCTGATCTAAGTGAGCAGCAACAAACCGTGGTGAACTTGGTGGATGTAATGATTGACGGTAAGTTTGAACAAGATAAAGCTGATCCCGCGCTATTGTGGCGCGGTAGCAGCAATCAACAGGTTTATCGTTTTAACAGATAGTGTTTGAATCTAGACGGTGTTAAGCATGAGTGTTTTAAGCGTTCGTGATGCCTAAAGCATGTCGATAACTCTTAGTGCGTTGTTTCGTTCTAAATTGATCGACCACTAAACTCCACAAGGGGGAATCATTGGTTTGTGGTGGTTTCCCTTGGCTTATGCGGCGAAGTTGGCGTTTAATGATAGCCATAGTTGCCAGCCCAGCTAAGGGCTTACTTTGCCAATTAACCATTGGAATAGACGGGATAAACTCGGGCTGTGTTCGCCACTTATTGGCTAAGTTGGGATAAAAGGCGAGGGCGCTGGCAATACCGCATAAGGCAAAGCCGGTATCAATGACTTGTTGTGCCACTGGCAGGCGATAAATCCCCCCTGTTAACATTAAAGGTATAGGGCTGCGCTGGACCAACTGCGCGGTTAAACTTAAAAAGTAAGCTTCTCGAGCTAAGGTGCGTTCATCGGCACTGCGACCTTGCATAGCGGGTGCTTCATAGCTGCCGCCTGATAATTCCACCATTTCTACTTGATGCAGCGCCAGCATAGTAATGACTTTTTCGGCATCGTCGACATCAAAGCCACCCCGTTGAAAATCGGCTGAATTGAGTTTTACCGCAATGTCAAAACCGGCACCACATCTCAGCCTAACTTGCTTGACCACTTCCATTAATAGTTTGGCACGATTATGAAGACTTCCGCCCCATTCATCATTGCGCCTGTTGGTTAATGGCGATAAAAATTGTGCCAGTAAATATCCGTGTGCGGCATGAATTTGTACGCCATCAAACCCCGCTTGTTGAGCCATGCTGGCTGTGGTAACAAAACGTTGGATAACGTCGTCAATATCTGCAGTAGTCATGGCTTTAGGCTCAGAAAACATTGATGAATGTTTACCTAGATCGAGTGCGATAGCTGATGGGGCAATATTCTTACCGCCCATGGTTTTAAACACCTGTCTGCCGGGATGATTGATCTGCATCCATACTCTGGCACTATGTTGTTTAGCCGTTTTGGCCCATTGAGTGAAGGGGGCAAGTGCGCTGCTAGAGGTTAATACCACGCCGCCAGGGCCGGTCATGGCTAAGGGATCAATCATGACGTTGCCGGTGATCATTAATCCAACGCCGCCTTTTGCCCAAGCATCATATAAGCTGAACAATGCGTGATCAGGTTGTTGCAGGGCATTAGCAAGATTTTCTTCCATGGCGGCTTTGACCAACCGATTAGGAATAATTGCGCCATTGGTCAAGGTGTATGGGGTAAAAATGGTATTAGCCATCAAATAATATCCTAAGGTAACCGCTTGAATTAATGTCTCGGTTATCCTACATGTAGCCTAGATAGTCAATTATCCTTATCAAACAGGGATAAAAAAGCACTGCAAAAGGCAGTGCTTTACATCATGTTGTCATTCGATTTTGATCAAACCAAACCCAAACCACTATTGCATTAAATTCGATAGGTTACCGTTAACTTCGCGTTGCGCGCTTCGCCGGGCAATCCGCCTAAGAACATGGCTTTATCGTAATAAGTTTCATTAAAGATGTTATTAATGTTCAATTGAACTTTATAACGCTCAACATCATAACTAATGGCTGAATCGATTACGGTGTAACTTGGTACGTAGCCGTCAGGTATGCCAAACGAACTTGAGTGTGTACTACGCTCATCCACATATTTGGCTCCTAGGCTTAATGATAGTGGCGCTGTTAAGCCCAATTCTGCTGCATAAGTTACCCAAGCCCCCGCGGTTACATAAGGCACACCTTTTTGGCGTTGGCCATAATCACTACTATTGGGATTTTGATTGTCTCTGGCATCTTGGTAAACCGCGTTAAGGTTCACTTTCCACTGGTCACTTAAATAAGCATTAAGATCCAGTTCTACCCCTTTGGTATCTTCGCTGCCATCATAAAAGTATGGGTCAATATCAGGCGTGACCGCGCTACTGTCGTAATCTGGGTTGGTATAAGCCAGATTGGTGCGTGAGGTTTTAAACAATACTAATGATGCCAATAATTGGTCATCAAATGCTTTGGCGCGAATACCCAAATCATTACTGATTGATTGCGAATCTTCGCGGTCAGCTTCATTACCTTTTACGTCGCCTAACACACTGTATGCTGTTCGGCCTTTGGAGTGATTAACAAATATAGAGATATCGTCAGTAGGCATAAAGGTTAAGCCTAAATTGTAGGTTACACCGTTATCTGTGGTGTCGGCTTCTGGCTGAGGATCGGCTAGGCTACTGCTGTAGCGGGCATCAACACCTAAGTGTTCATAGCTTTGTTTAATCTCATTAAAGGCAACGCCAATACGGCTGGTAAAGCCGCCACCTAAGTAACCCACATGTTGTACGCCCAAACCCCATGCAGTGACAGATTTATTGTAGTTACTGGTTAATAATGGGTCGTAATCTTCAAATTCTCCTTCACCCCAATTTGGGTTACGGATATCATAAATAAAAGGTAGAGAGCCTTGATAGGATTGATTGCCGTTGGGGTCTTTCAAGGTATAGTCGGCGTCGTAAATCGAATACTGCTTAAAGCGGATATCGCGGTCTTCAACGTTAACATTGACCAGTAATTCGTTACTAATGTTGCCAATGTCAAAGTCATAACGTAAGTCGGCAAAATACTGCCATGACTTTTCGTCTGCGGACACTTTGCGGTATTCCTGACGACGTGCTGCGTAGGGATATAACACATCATTTTCAACAAGCGGCGCACGAGGATTTTGGTTAATCACTCCATTTCGTTGCCAATATAAATAGTTATAAGCACCCGTTTGACGAGCAAAAGCCGTTTCGTAATTACGATATTGCAGCTGTTGGTTTAAGAATAAGTTATCGGTGAGGTAAATATTATGGGTGAGTTTAAAGCGCAACTCTTCACCTTGGTTGTCTTTCGCCATCGGTGAAATAAGCCCATTGGGACCAAACTCATATGGCGTTTGTCCGTCACTGGCACTTAACGAGTCAGCCAGTTGTTGGCGCTGCTCATCGCTAAGTTGTAAACCTTTGCTGGTTGGGTCGTTAACCAGATCTTGCCAGCTAACGTCAGCTGCAGTTTTACCATCGACAGAAGCGGCATTATAAATACGGATAGGATGGCCAATCGAGTCAACCGGAATGGCATCGTTAATGTAAGCAGCAGATAGCATCAGATTTTGGTTGTCGTCTAATACAAACTTTAGTGAGCCATAAACTTCATCTCTGTCGGTACCCAAATCGCGATAGCCATCACTGCGGGCACTTTTAGCCACCACTCGATAAGCCATATGGTCGGTTATTGCGCCTGTGCTGTCGGCCATCAATGAATAAGTGTCCCATTGACCCACTTCTGCTTCAAACAACTGTTTACTGTCAAATGCTGGCTTTTTCTCAATAAGATTAATTACGCCGCCTGCGCTGCCCATGCCATAAAGTCCTGTTGCAGGCCCTTTGAGCACCTCGACTGAGCTGACGTTGGTCAGCGAACGTGTTGGGTTAAAGGTGTTACCTAAACCGGCGCCGCCATACATACCATCATAGGTATAGTTGGCACCTAATCCGCGCACCACTAAGTTGTCGCCAATACCATAATTATTGCCCGCTTGAGTCACTCCGCTGATATTACGCACCAACTCTTGCATATTAGTGATGCCTTGCGAGTCAATTAATGCTTCATCAACAATAACCACCGCTGCGGGGGTTTCCATCAGTGACATATTCGATTTGGTCGCCAGTCCTGAGTTCATCACCACGTGGTTTTGCCTGCCGTAAACAGTAATACGTTCATAATCAGTTGGGGATGATGTATTGGCCTTATCAGTTGATGCCTGTGTTCCTGCTTTGGGCTGGCTAATGGGGGTTTGTGCGTGAGCATAAACGGGAAACAGTACACTTTGACAGGCAATGGCAAGGAGAGATAAACGGAGTAACGTCATAACAGACACCTTTATTTATAATAGCGCGAATGATAATGATTATCATAAGCATTGCAATAGTGATTTGTCTCAAATGTCGTAAAAAGGGGATATAGGTGATTTGGTTGCTGATCAATTAATCAATGTGAGTGAGAAATGAGGATCACTAACTTGGCAGCGAACGGCATAAACCATGGGGCGATTAGGTATATACGATGGCATAAAACACATTGGCGTAAGTCATGCAAAATGTGCACAGTCCAATAGCGTTGATTGTTTGTTGTAATGTAATAATATCTTGATTATTTGTATGGGGTGAAAAAGTTTGCTGGTACATTCATATATCAAGCGTTTGCTATTCGCATCTTAGGGGGTTTTGGGTATATAATCTGCCTCCGAAACGGTGTTGTGATAAACGCATAAGCGAAAATGAATCATTAACACAGTAAAGCATTGAAGGTAATCAAATGAATTTAAAGCAAGAGCTGCAGACTTGGAATGATAAATTAGACAAGTTTCGTCGCAAATTAGCCGCGGCTGAAGCACGTGGTGATGCCGCGATTGTCCTGCAGTTTAAGAAAGAAGTGGCAACCGTTACTAAGCGAATCGCAAATATTAAAGGCCAACAAACACGTCAGTTTAGCCAAGAAGGTACAGCGTTGAAAGCGCTAGGCTTTAAGCGCACGCTAACCAAAGCAGAACAAGCTGATATGGGCAAGTTAAATAAATCAGTTAAAGGCTTAGTGGTTGTGCATCCTTTAACGGCATTAGGCCGTGAAATGGGCATTAAAGATGTAACAGGTTTTGCTCCTGCTAAGTTCTAATATTTTCTTTTACAGTTAGTTGTCGTAAGGTTAATTCATGTCGATAAAGTATATCGCAACATCTAAGTTACCCACTCCTTGGGGGGTTTTTGCTATGCACGGTTTTGAAGAAACCGCCACGGGTAAAGAACACGTTGCGTTGACATTCGGTCAACTGGATCCCACTCAACCTATGCTAGGTCGTATTCATTCAGAATGTTTGACCGGTGATGCATTATTTAGTTTACGTTGTGATTGTGGATTTCAATTACAAGCAGCAATGCAAAGTATTGCTGAGAAAGGCCAAGGCTTTTTGTTGTACTTACGCCAAGAAGGACGTGGGATTGGTTTGCTCAATAAAATTCGTGCTTATGAGCTGCAAGATGCTGGCGCCAATACGGTAGAAGCTAATTTGCGTTTAGGTTTTGAAGCGGATATGCGCAAGTACGACATGATTTTGCCTATGCTAGAGAAAATTGGGGTCACTAAAGTGAAGTTAATGACCAATAATCCGCGTAAAGTCATGGCAATGCAAAATGTTGGCATTGAAGTGGTTGAACGTATCCCATTACAAGTAGGTAAAAATCGTTACAACGAATCATATTTAAAGACCAAGTCAACTGAAATGGGTCATATGATGTCGGAGCACTACTTCCACGATGAATAGCCTGACAACATAAAGTTTAGATGATGATGAAACAAAGGCAGATCATACCACTCATTGGTTCATCATCGTTTAGTTATACGCGTTTTTTATATCCTTTTTCTCGCGTCATATCCGTGACGGTATTATTCATTCTTGGCAGTAATATTAGCCAAGCATCTGAATTATCTCCCGCTACATCGCCTGAATTGATCTCTGAACCAGATGCTTCTCATTATGCATTTGCCAATTACTTAGGCAGTGGTATTTATCGTACCTCTGGCCAAAGTGCTGCTGTTGCCAATATCCCGATGGGATTTGAACTTGATTCAGCAGATAATTACGTGTTGAAGTTACGTTTTACGGCATCGTTTGGCTTTTTTGATTATTCATTTAATGACTTACCTCAAGGCAGTTTTCCTAACAATGTGGGTACTATCACTTTAACGCCAGGGCTTGAATATCATTGGCTGGTGGATGATCAGCTAACATTAGAGAGTTATGTTGATTTAGGCTATGGGCATAATTTTTCGACTTACAGCCATGTCGGGGTTTTTTCCACAGGCATATCGGCCCTCTACAAACTTGATGCGCCTTTATTCACCCCCGTATGGGTAAACCGAGTGTATTATGCCGGCTATCAAAGTAATCAAAATGACAGCACAGAAGGCTATTCGGTATTTAAAACCGGTATCGACTTTGGGGTTAATTATGATTGGCAGTGGCAAGATACCCTTGTAGCGCCGAGATTTTTTATTGCCGCACATTGGTATTTCGACAAACTAAAATTCGTCACCCCAGTTGGTAATGATGTTTTAACCTCATACACTTATGAAATCGGCACGACATTAGCCTTTTCAAAACCCATCAGCTTCAGTGCGATAGGCTTAGACAGCGTAAAAATTGAACATTTTGGGTTAAGTTATCAAGTGGGTGGCGGGCTTAAAGTTTGGCGATTAATTTTCGAATTTCCGCTATAAGCCCTGGCAGTGTTTAGCCATTGATAAGCTAATTTGAGCTTGATCCCCAAATATCGGCATTGACTGGTGTTGTTGATTCTGTACTTGCTGTGTCAGAGTCAGTTTTAGCGGCAACCGTTTTATTTGAGACGGGTTTAGCTGACATTGTTTTTACCTTGGCAGGCCGCGTTTTAGCCGAAAAAGAACCGCGGTTATCGTCTTTAGGTGGCGGCAAGGGCAGTTTGTTGGCCTTAAGATATAAGTATTCAACTTTATCACGGGCCCAAGGCGTTTTACGCAGAAACTTCAAGCTTGATTTTACACTCGGATTATCTTTGAAACACTGAATGTTTATCCTAGATCCTAATTCTTCCCACCCGTACTTTTCAACGAGTTCAGTAACGATAGTTTCTAGTTTAATGCCGTGAAGCGGATTGTTTGCTTGGGTCATGGATTGTGCGAGCTAATTAAGTTTGCAATATTATACCCACATTGTCGCCAAAGTGATATCAACGTAAAAATGGCAGCCAAGGCTGCCATTTATTTAACCATGCTGAATGTTATAGCTCGTTGGCTAGTTCAACTTTATCATCATCGTCAATATCATTGTCCGTATCAACATCGCCTTTGCCTTTGGTTTTTATAATCACCATCGCAGTGATTATTGCTGTGGAGACTAAACCTGCAATCGTTGACACTGTCATCGGTAAACCTGCACCTAATGTTGATGAGTTGAGTATGAAACTAATCACCACACAGGTCATAAACATCGCCGGTACAGTACAAATCCAATGAAATTTATTATGGCGCAGTAGATAAGCTGCTGCAGTCCATAACATCATCACTGCGGTAGTTTGGTTTGCGACACCAAAGTAGCGCCAAATCACCCCGAAATCGACTTGAGTTAGCACCGCACCTACAACAAAAAGGGGCACAGCAAGCATAAGGCGCTTAGGTAACTCGATTTGTTTAATGTTAAAGAATTCAGCCAAGATTAAGCGTGCTGAACGAAATGCAGTATCGCCAGAGGTGATAGGTAATACAATGACACCCAAGATAGCTAAGAAGCCACCAAATGTGCCTAATAATCCGTTAGAGGCTTCGTACACTACGTTAGCTGGGTTGCCTGCCATACCGGCATTTAATCCTTCTACACCACCAAAGAATGATAATGCAATGGCACACCAAATTAGCGCAATAATACCTTCGCCAATCATGGCACCAAAAAACACAAAGCGGCCATTTGACTCATTTTCAACACAACGTGCCATTAATGGTGATTGTGTCGCATGGAAACCAGATACGGCACCACAAGCAATGGTGATGAACAAGGCAGGCCATAATGGCATGTCGTTAGGGTTTAAATTAGTAACGAAGTCACCCATTTCAAAACCCGCTAACATGGTGTGTTCGCTTGACATGGCTAACGCTATGATAAGTCCCACTGACATAAATACCAGTAATGCGCCAAAGAATGGGTATAGGCGACCAATGATCTTGTCGATAGGAACGATGGTGGCAATTAAATAATAGACAAAAATAATACCAACAAAGAGGGTAACATCTAAACCAGTCAGTTTGCTCAGTAAGCCAGCAGGTGCAGAGATGAATACCACGCCGACTAACAATAATAAGATAATGGCAAACAAGTTCATAAAGTGCTTGGCGTTTTTACCTAGGTATTTACCTGCTAAGCTGGGTACTGACTGACCGTTATTGCGTACCGATAGCATTCCCGAGAAGTAATCGTGAACCGCACCGGCAAAAATACAACCAAATACAATCCACAACATGGCGGCTGGGCCATATAATGCGCCTAAAATAGGACCAAAAATTGGCCCCACACCGGCAATATTTAGCAGTTGAATTAAATACACTTTACCTTTGGACATTGGCACGAAGTCGACGCCGTCTGTTTGGGTGAAAGCAGGTGTTTGTCGCTGGGTATTGATGCCGAATACTTTTTCGACAAAGGCCCCATAAATAAAGTAGCCGCCAATTAGCAGGCCCACACAGAGTAAAAACCACGTCATTTTGTTATCTCCCCATTTTTAAGTGATATCACTGTAAAGCAGTTTTTATCAAAAAAGGGTGACAGTTAATTAAGTGGTCGGATCGGGTGCCTAAGCGGTAAATAGGCAGACTAAGCGGCGAGATGAGTTAGTTATTGATAGCCCAGTAATAATTTAAGCTCTTTTAAATAACGGCGTGAAACGGGCACTTTTGCACCACTACGGGTAGTGACTTGAGCGCCTGAATCAATGAGTTCTATTTCAGAAATAGCGTTGGGAGATAATAAATATTGTTTATGGCAGCGGATTAACGGGGTTTTTTCTTGCAACACTTTCAAGGTTAATTGGGTGTGACAATAATTTTTATTTGAGCACACATGGATCCCACCGACATCACTAAAAATATATTCAACATCAGCCGTTGCGACTACTTTGAGTTTATTACCGCTGTAACAGGGTAAATGGGCTAACTGAGTTGGGATCATAGGGTGCATCATTTGTGGTGACAGATCGGCTCTGACTCGATTGAGTGTTTGGTTAAAGCGTTTTTCATCAATGGGTTTGAGTAAATAATCAAAGGCATTGTTGTCAAAAGCTTTAACGGCATATTCATCATAAGCAGTGACAAAGACGACTCTAGGCATATTTTCTGGGCTAAGCATGGCAATCAGTTCCATGCCGTTAATACGCGGCATTTGAATGTCGACAAAAATTAATGCGGGTTTTAATTGGTTGATTTGTTGCAGTGCTTCAATCGCATTGCTGCATTGCCCCAACACCTGAATATCTGCTTGTAGTGCCAATAAATCGGCGATTTCTTGACGAGCAAAAGGTTCATCATCAATGATTAAACAGGAGATCATTGGTCCATTTCCTCCAGAGGTAAACGCACACTGATGCAAGTGAATAGATCGGTTTTACACTCGACCTCAATCCCGTATTGGTCACCAAATAAGTTTTGGATCCGTTTGTGGACTAAATTCATCCCTAAACCCTCAGTGTTAGTGGATGGTTGATATAAACCTGCATTGTCGGTCACGCTGAGTAACAAGTCTTCGCCATCGGGTGTGGCTTTTACATTAATAATGCCTGCATCAAGTAAGCGCGATGTTCCATGTTTAACCGCATTCTCAATCAAAGGTTGTAAGGTAAACGCGGGCATTTTTAGATGATGGTAAATTGCCGGAATATCAATGGTAACCTGCAGTTTATCAATAAAACGAGCCCGCTCTATGGAGAGGTAAGCATCAATATGCTCAAGTTCATCAGCCATGGTAACCAGCCCGGTGGTGCGAGTTAAGTTGATGCGCAAAAACTGGGATAATTGCTGTAATAATTGCTTCGACATTTGTGGGTCACGTTTAATAATGGCGCTGATGGTATTGAGCGCATTAAATAAAAAGTGCGGATTAACTTGCGCTTGTAACAATTTAATTTCTGCTTGCATCAATAAACTTTTCTGTTGTTCAAATCGCCCGTAGAGAATTTGGTTTGACAGTAACCTTGCAATCCCTTCGCCTAAGGTGCGATTAATGTTTAAAAAGAGCTTATTTTTAGGTTCGTATAACTTAATGGTGCCAATGACCTCATCGTTACTGAGCAGTGGTATGACTAGACTTGAACCTAAACTGCAATTAGCGGCTATGGAGCAAGCATAGCTAGTGTCGACACCATCGGCAAACATCACCCGATTGTGTGCAATGGCATCAAGGGTGATTTGAGATGAAATTGGCGTATTAGGAATATGATGATCAGCCCCAATACCAATAAAGGCGAGTAATTTATGTCTGTCTGTAATGGCGACAGCCCCGACTTGGGTTTCTTCTATGACGATTTGGGCAACCTTTTTACTCGACTCCAAATCAAAGCCCTTGGACAATAATCCGACACTGCGTTCAGCTATTTTGAGCGCGTTGGTCGAAAAACTGGATGAGAGTTTATCAAACATGGCTTTTTGGTCGCGAACAATACTCATAAACATCGCCGCGCCTAGGGAGTTAATCAGTAGCATAGGTGGAGCGATTAGCTTGACCAATTCCCAAGCTTGGTCAAAGGGTTTTGCGACCAGTAAAATAATTGACATCTGCATTATTTCAGCCATAAACGTCACCCCAAATACGATAATAGGCTGATAAGCCAATTCAGGTTTACCGGCTTTTTTTAAATAATAGCTGATCATCCCAGCAGATAAGCCTTCTAAGGTGGTCGATATCGCGCAGGCAATATCGGTAAATCCCCCCATAGAATAACGGTGTAATCCACCCGTTAGCCCAACCAACAAACCAGTGACTGGACCACCTAGCAATCCGCCTAATACAGCCCCCATCGCCCGAGTATTGGCAATGGCTCCTGATGTTTGCTCACCAAAGTAAGTTGCCATAATGCAAAAGCTGGAGAACACAAGGTAGATAAAGATTTTATGAGGTAAGCGTTTTGATGTTTCTGCAAAAAATTTAAATAACGGCGTTTTACTGACTAAGTAAACGAGAACTAAATAAACACACATCTGTTGTGTTAGCAGTAATATTAACGGCATATTTTCTCTTTTGGATTCATTAACGGCAGTCAGGTTTTGGTGGCTAAATATATTGTTTTTTTGCTCTGATAAGAGAGCCATTACTGGTTAGCAGGGGGTCGCTAGTGGCGTCTCGTTGCCACAGATATGAGTGCAATATAAACAATACTACTTTAATTTTAGCATGATATTAAAACGCATCAGCAGTAATTGATTATCAACTCAAGGCTATGAGCGAATAGAGATTAGAGATAACGTCTCTCGGTGCGCAGCTTATTATCGGGTCCGATCTCTAATAATGACTCGTCTTCAATGATGAATTGCCTCTGCTAATCAAGTATATCTGCGCCCACAAGTTGAAACCATTTAAGGTCAATGTTATGGGTATTTGATCACATCATTGGACATCGTGCTTGCCAACATAGCTGTTGAGAATACTAATCGAAAAGTCCTATCGTTAGCGTGATGTTTTTCTTAATAAATCAGATTGCTTGGTGTTGCTTTGCTGATAAAAATCATCAATGAGTATTCTGAGTATTTTTGATTTAGCCACTTTGTTGCTTTTGGCTATCTCATCTAATTGTGAAATACTTTTTTCGGTTAATGTAAAAGTGGCATGACGATAAATTTTAGTACTTTTTTTATCGAGCCCTTTTAGAAAGTCTTGAGTCGTTGAGGTGATAACGGGCTGGTCATGAGATGCCCCTAAACCCAACGCATAATTATTAGCATCTTCAATAAAGTCGTCAACAGATACCTTGACTCGGGTATCTTTAGTTTTCTTGCGCTTAAGATCAGTTAAACTCATAGCTATTTTCTGGCGGAATGGCAAAAAGTTCATCGGCAATGGCCCTAATTTCATCAGCAGCTTTACCGCTAGGATCGATTTCTAGTACAGAAGAGCCACTTTCTTCACTATCATCATAGATATTACGACTAAACGTCACTGAGTTGAGTGCACGTAAACCAAAAGACTCCACGACTTCCTTCGCTTCTAAAATACGTTTACCTTGAGATGGCAGTGCAGGGCATTGCGTTATCACAATGGCTGCAATCATTTTGGGATTGACCATCTTACAGGTACTGAGCATGTCTTCCATATGAGGTAAGGTTTTAAGATCGCGACGTTTTGGACGAAGCGGGATCACAACATAGGTTGCTACAGACATGGCCGCTCGCATTGCAAGGTTATCTTGGCCGCCACAATCAACGATGACATAGTCAAACCGTTCATTTAGACTCAGCAGATCATTACGGATTTTGCCATAAAGCTGAATACAATTGATGGCTTTTAGGCTGGGGTCATTATTGCGAGCTTGGATCCAGTCTGATGTGGTTCGTTGCGGATCGCAGTCAACCATGAGCACATTGGCATCGTATTTTTGACTAATGTGTACGGCAATATTTTGTGCTAAACAGCTTTTTCCACTGCCACCTTTTTCTCCGCCGACGAGCAATATCATGTTGTGATCCTTGATGCTAGGCGCCTTGTTGCACCGAAAATATTGATTGGTATTTTATTTTGAGTACAGAGCCGCCATAGGGTACTGCATAAAATAATCAATTAAATAAGCTGTAAAGCAATATGGTAACTGTAAGGCGAGCATTCGGTACAGCGACAGACTTGGCCTTTAATCGTATTTTGTTTATTGGTATTTTCATTGAACGTTAATGCGATCAAATCACCGACTTTAAAACTGGCTTTGAAGTCAAATAAGACTCCTTTGCGGGCGAGGTCAATACAGATACCATGGTCTATACATGATTCGCCTTGTGCATTAATCCAATCTAGACGGATTCGCTCAGCTTCCATATCTAAACGTAAAGAACTGCGTTTTTCTTCGAACCCTGTTGGCTCTTGCCCCATTATGTATCTCCTTGAAATGGTTAATCTGTCAGCATCTATATCTGTTGCTTTGTGACGGTTCATTACCAACAATACTTAATATCTATTAATCTAACAATTTTCTGGTTTTATTCTATAATTTTCAGCTTTTAACGTTCTACTGTTAACTTTTAGCATAGTTACTTTGTTAAGCAAAACCAAACTTTGGTCAACATGCCAAGTAATCGATACTCGGCTTTATTTGGCTGAGCCGTTAAGTTGATTAATTATCGTAGTCTTGGTTTTTAGGGTAAGGCATTTTCAATTGGCCCCAGCGGATCACGATAACGGTGCTCGCCAGTAAAATGGTCGAAAGCGAAATCGCTAAAATACGCCAATCTTCCATGCCCTTCATGTCTAAAATTAAATACCGAGCCAAGGCGACAATCGCAATATAAAGCGGCATACGGATAGGTAATTTACCTGATTCGATATAATTGACCACCATAGCTAATACTTCAAGATATATGAATAGTAGGAGTAAGTCAGCTAGTTCTACGGTTCTAATGTCAAACATATGAAGAATTTCTTCACCAATGGCAAATACGGTCGCCAGTGCAATAATAAATAACACTAAGTATTCGATACTTTTTAAGGATTTTAGGCCTAAGTTTCGCAGTTGTCGCATAATCTTCTACATTAACAAAATCAAGATACTATTATTGACGAATTCGGGATGATTTCCCAGCATTGTTGCTCTATTTTGCAAGATATATCATGGCTTTTTAATAAGTTCTGTCTTAAAAAACGTTAGCCGTACTGAACTGATCAAGTACACCATATGATTGGTATGACTCATTTTAAGGTTGACTGGGATAAAACGAGAAGTGTTACAAGTATTGCAGGGGCTCTATGTGACAGACATAAAAAAACCGCTATAGCTGTGCTTTAGCGGTTTAAATCGATTATTGCTAAGGATCTATACAATAATATATGGCTAACGATTAACGTTTTAAGCCTTCATTTAGTAAAGGACGCATGGTTTTAACCAGTTGAGTCGTCACTTTCGGGCTGCCAGCAACAATGTTGCCTGAAATCATGTAGTTATGCGCACCCATGAAGTCGGTAACGGTACCGCCAGCTTCACGACAAATTAAGTCGCCTGCAGCGATATCCCATGGCTTTAAGCCAATTTCAAAGAAACCGTCTAAACGGCCTGCAGCGACGTAGGCTAAATCTAACGCAGCTGAACCGCCACGACGAATATCTGCACACAATGGGAACACTTCACTCAGAATAGCCATATAGCTTTCTGTGTGTTGGCGTGCTTTAAATGGAAAACCGGTGCCGATCATCGTATTGCTTAAATCATTGACATTGGTTACACGCATACGGAAATCATTGAGCTTAGCACCTTTGCCGCGAACCGCTGAAAATAATTCTTCACGGACAGGATCGTAAATAACGGCAACTTCAATTTTGCCTTTATATTGAACTGCGATAGATACCGCAAAGTGAGGAATACCACGAACGAAGTTGTTAGTGCCATCCAAAGGATCAACTATCCAAACATAGTCTTTGTTTTCACCACGGTTTTCACCGTTTTCCTCACCAATGACGGTGTGGTCTGGATAAGATTTACGAATTTGATAAGTAATAGTTGCTTCTGCTTCCTTGTCCACACTAGTCACAAAATCATTAATACCTTTACTGCTTACCTCAACACGATCAAGCTCAGTATAGGCGCGCATAATAGTTTGGCCTGCGGCGCGTGCGGCGCGCGTGGCAATAGTCAGCATCGGATGCATTGCAATCCCCTGGATGTTAAAGAACGAGTAAAATAGCGCCCGCATTATACTTAATTTGACAGTTATATCAAATGCAGATTTTCATATAACGTAATTTTTAACGATTGTGTTAATATGTGGATAATATTTTTAGCTAAAAGAAAGTGCTACATGCTCAGTAATATTCGTGTTGTTTTAGTTGGTACCTCGCACCCTGGTAATATTGGCTCTACTGCTAGAGCAATGAAAACCATGGGCTTATCAAATTTATATCTTGCAGAGCCAAGAGCTGAGCCTGATGGACAATCGATAGCGCTGGCTGCAGGTGCGTCAGATATTCTTAAAAACCTGACTCGAGTTGATTCGTTAGAAGAAGCAATAGCCGATTGTAGCTTAGTGATTGCCACTAGCGCGCGCAGTCGTACCCTTGATTGGCCGATGCTTGATCCTCGTGAAGCCGGTTTAAAACTGAATCAAGAAAGCTTAAATGGCCCTGTTGCCATTGTATTTGGCCGTGAAAATCATGGCTTAAGTAATGAAGAGTTACAAAAGTGTACTTATCACGTGGCTATTCCAGCAAACCCAGAATATAGCTCGTTAAACTTAGCGCAAGCAGTACAAATTATTTGTTATGAAACCCGAGTCGCGCACCTAGCGCAAACTGAAACTCCAGCAGTGACGGATGAATATCCACTAACCTCTGATCTGGAACGTTTTTTCGTCCATTTAGAGTCAACGTTGTCTAAAACTGGTTTTGTGATTAAAAATCATCCTGGACAAGTTATGACTAAACTACGTCGTTTATACACTCGTGCGCGTATTGAAGCACCAGAGATGAATATTCTACGGGGTATTTTGACTTCTATTGATAAGAAAGTGGATAAATAAGATTAAGCAGTAAAGGAACACATCATGGTTGTCATCGCTAGGCTAAAAGAAGATATTGAATCGATTTATCATCGAGATCCTGCCGCAAACAGTACCTTAGAGATAATATTTAATTATCCCGGTATGCATGCTATTTGGATCCACCGTATTAGTCATAAACTGTGGATCGCCAACTGGCGCTTTACTGCTAGGTGTTTATCGACATTTTCCCGTTGGTTAACGGGTGTTGAAATTCATCCCGGCGCGACGATTGGTCGCCGTTTCTTTATTGACCATGGCATGGGTGTTGTTATCGGTGAAACAGCTGAAATTGGTGATGATTGCACGCTTTATCATAGCGTTACTTTGGGCGGGACCACCTGGCAGCCAGGTAAACGTCATCCTACCTTAGGCAATAATGTGGTTATTGGTGCAGGGGCCAAAGTCCTTGGACCTATCACTATGCATGATGGTGCTCGTGTTGGTTCAAATTCTGTCGTTGTTAAGGATGTCGCCAGTGATCATACTGTTGTGGGCATACCCGGGCGAGTGGTGTCTTCACCGACCAACCAGTCAACAGAAAAAACTGAACGTCGCACCGAAATAGCTAAAAAGTACGGCTTTGATGCGTACGCAGTATCACCCGATAACCCCGACCCAGTGGCTAATGCCATAGGGCAAATGCTTGACCACATGCATTTAATGGACTCTAAAGTAGAAGAACTGTGTAATGCCATTCAACTTATGGGTGGCGAAGTGTGTACTAAAAAGTTGCCAGAATTAAACGTTGATGCATTCGATGACGTTTCTCGAGAAGCCGCCACAAATCGTAAACAAGATATTGATAAGTTCGACCCGAGTATTTAAAAATCAATAAGTCATTGTAGATTCATGTCAAACAATTGGCCGATAATGCGATTAATTGCCTTATCGGCATTGAATCTTACAAGATAAAAAGGTTAAATACCTGCTGCGAAAATATGGAACTTTTTGTGATAAGAAATGCCATGATATCCGAGTGCGTTTGTTGTATTAAAACCTGAGTGTTTTAGTAGGGTAAATACTTGACTAAATTACTCGGGTATGTTTAAATTACTGCATACTTTTTGGGAGCAGTACAAGTTATGAAACTTACATCAAAAGGTCGCTATGCAGTGACAGCTATGCTGGATGTTGCGATTCACTCTGCTACTGGCCCCGTGCCTTTAGCCGATATTTCTGAAAGACAAGGTATCTCTTTGTCTTATCTTGAGCAACTCTTCGCAAAGTTACGTAAACATGGTCTGGTGTCGAGTTTTCGTGGGCCCGGTGGTGGTTATCGTCTAGGTCTAGAAGCCAACGATATCTCAATTGGTATGGTCGTGCATGCTGTTGATGAATCTGTAGACGCCACTCGTTGTCAAGGAAAAGGTAACTGCCAAAGTGGTACTCGTTGCCTAACCCATTCTTTATGGGGTGACTTAAGTAAACAAATTTCAGAGTTTTTAGACAGTATTTCGCTTGCGGGTTTAATGCAAAAACGAGACGTTCAATTTATCTCGTTAAAGCAAGACGAAATACAAAAGGAACATAGAGTGAGTTTGTAACTCCCTATGTTGATTGATAAATCATTATTATTTGTACGTTGTATGTAGCCTCATCTGAGACTGCTGAGTACGGAGTGTATTATGAAGCTTCCTATCTATTTAGATTATGCCGCCACAACCCCTGTCGATCCGCGTGTCGCAGAAAAAATGATGCAACACATGACAATGGACGGTGTGTTTGGTAATCCAGCATCGCGTTCACATCGTTATGGTTGGCAAGCTGAAGAGGCGGTTGATGTCGCCCGTAATCAAATTGCTGATTTAATCAATGCTGATCATCGTGAAATTGTGTTTACCTCAGGTGCGACAGAATCAAGTAACCTTGCGATTAAAGGTATTGCCCACTTTTATCATAAAAAGGGCAAGCACATCATCACCAGTAAAACTGAACATAAAGCAACCTTAGATACTTGCAGACAGTTAGAACGTGAAGGTTATGAAGTCAGTTATCTTGTTCCCGATGCTAACGGCATTATCCCAATGGAACGTTTAGAAGCGGCGATGCGCGATGACACAATTTTAGTCAGTATTATGCATGTTAACAACGAAATTGGTGTCATACATGATATCGATGCCATTGGTGAATTATGCCGCTCAAAAGGTATCTTTTTCCACATGGATGCTGCGCAAAGTGCGGGTAAACTACCGATTGACGTCCAAACAACCAAAGTAGATTTAATTTCGATTTCTGGCCATAAAATGTATGGACCAAAAGGTATCGGTGCACTGTATGTTCGCCGTAAGCCACGTATTCGTCTTGAATCGCAAATGCACGGTGGTGGACACGAACGCGGTATGCGTAGTGGCACATTAGCAACACATCAAATCGTAGGCTTAGGTGAGGCAGCAGCTGTTGCTAAACAAGACATGGCTGCTGATAGCGCACGTATTACCCATCTTCGTGACAAGTTGTGGAACGGTATTAAACATATCGAAGAAACCTATATCAACGGTGATATGGAACAACGCTACAGTGGTATTTTTAACGTAAGTTTCAACTTTGTTGAAGGCGAGTCGTTAATGATGGCCTTAAAAGACTTAGCGGTTTCTTCCGGTTCAGCCTGTACTTCAGCAAGTTTAGAGCCAAGCTACGTATTACGTGCATTGGGTTTAAATGATGAAATGGCACATAGCTCAATTCGTTTCTCTATTGGTCGCTTTACTACCGATGAAGAAATTGACCACTCTATTAAAACGATAAATGAATCTATTGATAAGTTACGCGAAATGTCTCCGTTATGGGAGATGTTCAAAGATGGTATCGATTTGGACCAAGTTCAATGGGCACAACACTAATTTAATATCATTAAATGAGCGTAATACCATTAATCGTAAACTAATAACGACACAGATTTTGGAGTACTATCATGGCTTATAGCGAAAAAGTAATCGATCATTATGAAAACCCACGTAACGTAGGTTCATTTGATAAGAACGATCCATCAATAGTAACGGGTATGGTTGGTGCGCCAGCCTGTGGTGATGTAATGAAGTTGCAACTTAAAATTAATGCAGACGGCATTATTGAAGATGCAAAATTCAAAACATATGGGTGCGGCAGCGCAATTGCATCTAGCTCATTAGTAACAGAATGGGTTAAAGGTAAAAGTGTTGATGAAGCCGCGACCATTAAAAATGCCGACATCGCTGAAGAGTTAGCATTGCCGCCGGTTAAAATTCATTGCTCAATTTTGGCAGAAGATGCCATTAAAGCAGCAATTGAAGAGTATAAAAGCAAACAAGCTAAGTAACACCTGGAGTTAAGATGGCAATTTCAATGACCCCCGCTGCTGCTGATCGAGTTAGATCGTTTCTTGCTAATCGCGGGGAAGGCCTTGGTTTGCGCCTTGGGTTGAGAACATCAGGTTGTTCAGGTATGGCATACGTCATTGAGTTCGTTGACGAACTCAATGACGATGATGAACTTTATAATATCGAGGGTGTGAATATCATCATCGATGCTAAAAGCTTTATTTATTTGCAAGGTATTGAACTTGATTTTGTCAAAGAAGGCCTAAATGAAGGTTTTCAGTTCAATAATCCTAACGCAAAGGGTGAATGTGGTTGTGGTGAAAGTTTCACCGTTTAACGATTACTTACCTATTAAGCCGTTTATATCAAACAGTAAGCATGATATCTGCCCATGAATTATTTCGATCTGTTTAATGTTGTACCTGCCTTTGATATCGATACCGCCTTACTTGCAGAGCGCTACCGCGAACTGCAACGGGCGGTCCATCCCGATAAATTCGCTAATGATACCGAGCAACAAAAGCGCTTGTCAGTTCAGCGTACAGCACAAGTTAATGATGGTTATCAAACGTTAAAAAATCCCTTACGCCGTGCTGAACACATGTTGAGCTTACGCGGAATTGAATTAAGTCACGAAACCACCACATTGAAAGATGGTGCATTTTTGATGCAGCAAATGGAGTGGCGTGAAGCGCTTGAAGACATCGCGCATAGCAGTGACCCGCAGTCATCAATTGATGAACTGTATGATTCGTTTGGTGAGTTTGAGTCTGTCCTCTCTGCTAAATTAGCGACGTTATTGGTCAGTGATGATAATGCAGATGCATTATTAGCGGCAGATCAAATTCGTAAGCTAAAGTTTATGGCAAAATTACATGATGAGTTAGCCCGGATTGAAGATGGCTTGCTCGACTGAATTCCCCAAAATTCTAAACCTTATTTATGATTAGCTCGACTAATCGATAACATAACAAGTTGGAACACTATGGCACTGTTGCAAATTGCAGAACCTGGCCAAAGCGCCGCACCGCACCAGCATCGTCTTGCGGTTGGGATTGATCTAGGTACCACCAACTCACTTGTTGCTGCGGTAAGAAGTGCTCAAGCATTGACCTTGCCTGATGAGCAAGGACGTCATTCGTTGCCTTCTGTGGTGCATTATGCTGATACCCGTGTGTTAGTGGGCTATGAGGCTCAAGAACAATCGGCTTTAGATCCACAAAATACTATCATTTCTATTAAGCGTTTTATGGGACGTAGCCTTACTGATATTCAGTCTGGTGTACATCGATTACCTTACGCATTACACGCAAGTGAAAATGGCTTACCGGTGTTTACTACTCCTATGGGGCATGTTAATCCGATCCAAGTGTCTGCCGAAATTTTAAAACCGCTTATTGCGCGAGCAGAAACGACATTAGGTGGCGAATTAGAAGGCTTGGTCATTACCGTGCCGGCATATTTTGATGATGCACAGCGCCAAGGTACCAAAGATGCGGTAGAGTTGTTGGGTGTTAAAGTATTACGTTTACTGAACGAACCGACAGCCGCTGCCATTGCTTATGGGCTAGATTCAAAGCAAGAAGGCGTGATTGCCATTTACGATTTAGGCGGAGGCACTTTTGATATATCTGTTCTTCGTTTAAGTCGTGGTGTATTTGAAGTGTTAGCCACTGGCGGTGATTCAGCTCTAGGTGGTGATGATTTTGATCATTTATTAGTGAGTCATTTACAACAAGAGTGGCAAATAACCGAGCCAGGCAGTCAATTAGCGCGTCAATTACTCATTGAAGCTCGCCGAGTTAAAGAAGCGTTGACCGACAGTGAAAGCGTTGAAGCCTTGGTCACTATTGGCGAAAAAACATTAACCTGCATTGTGGATAAAAGCTTATTTAACACGTTAATTGGCACGTTGGTGAAAAAAACCATAGGTAGCTGCCGCCGTACTTTGCGCGATGCTGACGTGAGTGTGGATGAAGTCATTGAAACCGTCATGGTGGGTGGTTCAACTCGCGTGCCTTTAGTGCGTGAACAAGTTGAAGCTTTCTTTAAAAAAACACCATTGACCTCAATTGATCCTGATCGTGTTGTTGCCATAGGTGCAGCTATTCAGGCTGATATTCTTGTTGGTAATAAGCCCGAATCAGACTTGTTACTGTTAGATGTGATCCCATTATCGCTGGGCGTTGAAACCATGGGCGGCTTGGTTGAAAAAGTGGTCACTCGTAATACCACCATCCCCGTTGCACGTGCGCAGGAGTTTACCACCTTTAAAGATGGCCAAACGGCAATGGTATTCCATGTGGTGCAGGGCGAACGCGAGCTTGTTGATGACTGCCGTTCTTTGGCGCGCTTTACCCTACACGGTATTCCGCCATTAGCGGCAGGTGCTGCGCATATCCGAGTGACATACCAAGTGGATGCTGATGGCTTGCTCAGCGTGACCGCGATGGAGAAATCCACCGGAGTTAATACTTCTATCCAAGTGAAACCATCATTTGGTTTATCGGATACTGAAATCGCGACCATGCTTAAAGATTCGATGAAGTATGCTAAAGAAGACATTACTCGTCGTATGCTGGCAGAGCAAAAAGTGGAAGCGGCGCGGGTGATTGAATCACTTAATGCTGCTTTGGCTAAAGATGCTGCTTTACTCGATGAGCAAGAACGCGAACAGTTAGTGGTTGCGATGGCACAACTTGATGCAGTAGCACAACAAGACGATATTGATGCCATTGAAAAAGCGATTGCAAATCTCGATGACAAAACCCAAGATTTTGCGTCAAGACGTATGGATAATTCTATTAGAGCGGCGCTAAAAGGGCAGTCGGTCGACAACATATAGGTGAAATGATGCCACAGTTAGTATTTTTACCCCATCAAGAACTTTGTCCAGACGGCGCAGTACTTGAAGCCGAAGTCGGTGAGACCATTTTAAACGTAGCCTTACGTAACGGTATTCATATTGAACATGCGTGCGAAAAATCATGTGCTTGTACTACATGCCATGTCATTGTTCGCGATGGCTTTGACCAGCTTGACGAAAGTGATGAGTTAGAAGATGACATGCTTGATAAAGCATGGGGATTAGAACCTGAAAGTCGTTTATCTTGCCAAGCTAAAGTCGTGGATTGCGATATGATTATTGATATCCCTAAATACACGGTCAATATGGTCAGCGAAGGGTAGTCTTTGCCGGAGTGTTAACCCATCAACAGCCCTATTTATAGCGGGTAATTGATCACAAAAAAAGAGTCAATCTACTAAGATTGGCTCTTTTTTTATCGGTGGTTATTGCCGATATTCATTTTACATAAACTTAGCGCATATATGCGAAATGCTTATTTTTGAGCACTTTGTTGAGCACTCTGTGGACATCGTAATACTGTCTAAAAACTTGCAGATTAAGATTAATGTTCACCTATGAGCATAAATTGCGCCATGTTAATATAAATGACCCAATCGAGTGATGAAATATCACTGAGAAAGCGGATAAGGCTAGGAATATACTCTTAAATTACGTATAATTTGCAAAATTTTTTATACTTGCTCACATTAAGGAAGCTCGTTATGGCGATCGAACGCACATTTTCTATTATCAAGCCAGATGCAGTTGCTAAAAACCACATTGGCGCAATTTATAACCGTTTTGAAACGGCTGGTCTTAAGATCATCGCGTCTAAAATGGTACACCTAACAAAAGAACAAGCTGAAGGTTTCTACGCTGAACACAGCGCACGTCCTTTCTTTGGCGCTTTAGTTTCTTTCATGACTTCTGGTCCTGTAATGGTTCAAGTGTTAGAAGGCGAAAACGCTGTTCTAGCTAACCGTGAAATCATGGGCGCAACTAACCCAGCTGAAGCTGCTCGTGGCACATTACGTGGTGATTACGCTGCAAGCATCGACGAAAATGCTGTTCACGGTTCTGATGCTGTTGAATCAGCAGCTCGTGAAATTGCTTACTTCTTCAGCGCAGATGAAGTGTGCCCACGCACTCGTTAATTGTTGCTGTAAGTTGATCATAAAAGGAGCTTCGGCTCCTTTTTTGTGTTCGCTTCACTAATATCTATTTTTATCTTTATCTTTATTAATTCCTATATCTAATTTATACCAATTTTTTCACTATATTATCAGTGCAGAGTTTTGTTCTTTTTGATCATCACATCGTAAAACTGGCATTATTTCTATTTAGATCAAAGTAGCAGAACGCTAGGGTGTGTGAGATATAGTGTAAACATGCTGTTAATATTCCTTATGATTGGTCAAGGGTATTATTAAGAGAATGGGGCAATATTTTACTCGTGTTATTGATGAATATTTATAAGTGAAAACACTTTTTATTAACATTTATGTTGCAAAGTGTGGTATTAAAATCTATTAAATATGATGCAGTTCTCAGTCTAAATACCCCGTGAGCTAAATCCAATACCGTTCATTAAATTGATTGTTACTTACGCATGTCACCCTATGTTGTTAGCCTAGTATTATCACTTTCTTGAATAAAAACCCTTAAATGATTGCTATTGAGTTATTTTTTGAATAAATAATCAATAATTTAGAAATGTCATTCTGGTTGTTTTTACGGCAATCAATAAGGTTTTTTAAATATTAAAATTTATTTTATTAATACATCCTCCTATTTGGCGTTGCAATACAGTTAAAGATTGGTGGATTATGTTTAATTTTGTTTTACAATTTGTTTTATTCTTGACTTCATCTTGTTAGTTGTCATAGAGTTTTTAATACTTATAATATTAATAAAAATATATTACAAGTTAACTTACTGGTTATTATCATTAAAGCAAAAGTCAAACTATTGGTTGGGCCAATTGTTAAACTTAATGTTGTTCACTTGTTGCCCGTGTTGACTAAAGGTTTTTAATTCATTAATAATGCTTCTCGATAATTGGTTTTGTTAAATTCAATCAATTGTTTAATATAAATATAAAAATTATAAATTACTTGTATTCATTTTATATAAGTTATAGGGAAGTTATTCATGAGTTCAGTAACATTAACTGCTAAGGCTATTCGTCGTAGTCTACTGGCTGTTGCAACAACCAGTGTCGTTACAACAGGTTTATTCTCTTCAGCTGTGGTTTCAGCAGAAGAACAAGTTCAGAAAGTGGAAAGAATTGCAGTAACGGGGTCACGTATTAAGCGTGCCGATATGGAAACTGCGAGTCCGGTTAGTGTCATTGATGCGTCATCAATTGTGTCTTCTGGCGCAACATCTATTGATGATGTCTTACAACAAATGACCTCTACCGGTGGCGCGATGACTAACGCTGCCGTGAACAATGGCTCTCAAGGTAACTCTAGTATTAACCTTCGTGGCTTAGGAACGAGTCGTACACTCGTATTAGTCAACGGCCGCCGTATGATTGCCTCTGGTACAGGGCCCGCGTCCACAGTGGATTTGAATACTATTCCAGTATCAATGATCCAACGTGTTGAAGTATTAAAAGATGGCGCTTCAGCTGTTTACGGTACCGATGCCATTGCTGGCGTAGTAAACATTATTTTAAAACGTGATTTCGACGGTTTTGAAATGAATGCTCAAACCGGTATGAGTGGTCAAGGCGACGCAGACGAAACGAGCATAGATTTTACTCTTGGTAACACGTTTGATAAAGGTAATGTGGTTATTAACGCGCAGTACACTAAACGTGGTGATGCAAGCCAAGCAGACCGTGATTTTTCAGATTGCCCAATCTCTGAAACCGGCGCGGTAGGTAGCAAAACATTATATTGTGGTGGTAGCTCATATAGTCAAGGAGGTCATGTTTGGGGTGATCAGAACTTTAACATCACTCCTTCAGGCGCAGACGATGCTTATGCTGTTGGTGACTCAGGATATTACGGTCAGTATGTAGCTGATGACAAGGGTGAGCCAGAGTTTGAGTATTTTGATGGTAAATCTGAAGCTGATGTAAGTGGTCGTGATGGCGCTTTCCATGATTTTACTAGTGATGACAAATATAACTATGCCAAAGACAGCTATTTGTCTACGCCAATGGAACGCATTAACTTAAGTTTTGCTGGCTCATATGATTTGTCTGACAATATTACGTTCTTTTCTGAAGCTATGTATTCTAAGCGTTGGTCAGAACAGCAAATGGCACCACAACCTATTTGGAACAGCGCTGCATGGGCATACAAGCCTAAGTCTGCTGGTGGTTTCATGACTGATGACTTACTTCCTTGGGTTCAAGATGGTGAAGAACTGAGTTATGGCCGTCGTATGGTTGAATCTGGTACCCGTGACTTTAGTCAAGTAGTTGATACGGTTCGTGTTGTTCTCGGTTTAGAAGGCATGTTCGACAACGGTTGGACTTGGGATGCTTCATACAACAAAGGTAAAAACGATTCAGTCGATACCCTTGCAAATCTGCATAACATAGGTTCTATTAACGATGCAGTATTAGCGGGCACTTTTGATCCGTTTTTAGAGTCATCTTGGAAAGGTGAGAGCATTGAACCGTTCGTCTATACTGAAGTTAACAGTGGTGGTAGTGAATTAGATATTATTGCGGCAACACTTACCGGTGATATCGTTGATTTACCTGCTGGTATTCTAGGGTTTGCTGCTGGTTATGAGAACCGTAAAGAGTCCGCTCATTTCACCCCTGATTCATTAACGGCGCAAGGTCTTGCTAATGACCCTCGCGTTGAAGCTACAGCGGGTGATTTTAGTGTAAACGAAGTATATGCAGAATTGGCGATTCCATTGTTAAGCGATTTACCTTTTGCACAACAAGTTGATTTGAGCGCTGCAATGCGTTATTTCGATTACAATACTTTTGGTGATGACACTACTTGGAAGTTAGGCTTAACATGGCGCATGACAGATGATTTAATGTTCCGTGGTGGCCGTTCAACTGCGTTCCGCGCTCCTACTGTAGATGAGTTATTTGGTGGTAAATCGCCATCATTTAATCAAATAGTTCACCCAGCTTCAGAGCAAAGCCAAGCAGAAGTGACTGTGGGGGGTAATGAGTTGTTAACGCCAGAAGAAGCAGATATTACCACTGCTGGTTTGGTGTATTCACCTAGCTTTGTCGATGGGCTATCGTTAACGTTTGATTATTACGATATTGCTATCACGAACACGATTACCGCAGTTGATTCTAATTATGTGGCTAATCAATGTTTAGACGCAAGTGGTGTAACCATTAATACCGATACTGCATTATGCCAAGCTTCAAATATTGAAATCGACGCGACAGGTCGTATTAAGTTTGATAACGGTTTACAAAACGTTGGTGCAACCAACACGTCTGGTTATGATATCAACGTAGCGTATGCCTTCGAGGCAGTAGGGTTAAGCTGGAAAGCAAACCTAGATACGTCGATTTTAGAAACCTATGAAGAATTTGACCCAGATGGTAATGCAGTCGATTACCGTGGCTTTGTAACGGGTAACGCAGGTGGCTTTGCTAAAATCAAAACCAACCTTGACCTAACGGCAAGTGGTGATGATTGGAGTGCGACATACGAAATTCGTTATATTGATGGTATGGATTCATTTGCTTGTAAAGATGATACCTCTGCTTGTTATGCACCTTCTGTAGATAGCATTGTTTATCATGACCTTTCAGGTTCTTATGATCTAACCAGTACGGTTCGTTTATCTGGTGGTGTGAACAACCTCTTTGATAAAGAGCCTCCTTATTACACCGGTAACTTAGATTCAAATACCGATCCATATACTTATGACGTATTAGGTCGTTACTTCTTCGTTCGTGCAAGCGTGAAGTTCTAATTTAACATTTATTGTTAATGTAAAAAGCCGGCTAATTATTAGCCGGCTTTTTGTTTTGCATTGAATAAGAAATAAGTAAATGGAATGGCTAAGACACGGCTCTAATGGTTTAGGCGTAACTCATGTCGATGTTTGCGAGGGTATTTTTGCTTAAGATTAATCAGTACAACATTGTTCTATTGGGCCGGCAATTAAGTTTGGTGGTTCTATGTTCATATCACAATCAGAACAAAGCTGATAAATATTGATCTCAAGTTACTAAAAAGCACCTCTGCGTCTTAATTTCATTGATGATTTTGGGTCCAGAAATAGTTCAAGTGTTAGCCGGCGAAAACGCTGCTCTAGCTAATCGTGAAATCATGGGGGCAACTCATCCCGCTGAGGCTGCTCGTGGCACTTTACGTGGAAATATGCTGCAAGTATCGACGTTAACGCCGTTCACGGTTCTGATGCAGTTGAATCAGCAGCATTTGAAATTGCTTACTGCTTCAGCGCAGATAAAGTGTGCACTCTTAATTGTGCTGTCAGTTAATCAAAAAGGAGCATTATCTCCTTGCTTGTTTTTTGTGCTTTGATAGCTTAGCTATTTACGTTGCTGAATGGTTAGTCAATCCTGTTATTTAATGTTCAATGTGGCCCAATTCACAATATAGTGTAGGTGAATAATGGCAGCTAATAAGATAACATTTAGTTAACATTTGTACTCAGATGTTGAGTACTGATGCGCTTCGTTAATCGGTTTTGTGTTCCTCTCAAGTGTGATCTCCTCTGTACATAACGTAAGCGAATCGGTTGTTGTGTAGGCCTAAACGACAGTCATTACAAGGCAAGCATTATCGTTATTTGAATAAAGATCGGCTAAAAAAGACGAATGAGTTATTTTTTTGAATAAATACTCAGTAATTTTGAAATGTCATTCTGATTATTTTTACGACAATCAGTAATTTATTTTTTAAATATTACCATTTAATTGTTGATGCATTTTATAGGTAGTTGTGTGGTAGTTGTTAATTAAGTTTGCGTTGTGTTTTATTCTGTGTGTTTGGTTGTTTTTTTTGCGTATTTTATTTGTTTTATTTCTACGTTTTAAAATATTAATAATCTTAGTAAAGATAGTTAAATGTTTTAAGTCATTGATTATTAGGCGAATCAGTTTAAGTCAAATTAATTATCAATCCAGATGTTAAATGTGATGTTGTTCACATGTTGTCCATATTGACTAAAGGATTTTTATTCATTAATAATGTTTTTCAATGATTGGGAATGACCAATTATTCATAATTAAAAATATAATGACTTGTTTTATTTTATTCCAAGTTATATTCAAGTTATAGGGAGTTTATTCATGAGTTCAATAACATTAACGGCTAAGGCTATTCGCCGCAGTTTATTAGCTGTGGCCGCAACAAGTGTCGCCACTACAGGCTTATTTTCTTCAGTCGCATTGGCAGCCGATGAACAGAAAGTGGAAAGAATCGAAGTAACGGGTTCTCGTATTCAACGTCAAGATATGGAAACGGCTTCTCCAGTAACCATCATTTCAGCCGAAGCCATTCGCGCCGAAGGTTTCACTTCAGTTGACCAACTACTTCAAGCTCAAACATCAATGGCGGGTGCAGCAGTTGGTTCTAGCACCAACAATGGCGCCGACGGTGTGGCACAAGTTGACTTACGCGGTATGGGTTCACAACGTACGTTAGTGTTATTAAATGGCCGTCGCATGGTGAACTCTGGTTCTGGCGCGGACAGCTCTGTCGATTTGAACTCTATCCCTGTGGCGATGATCTCTCGTGTTGAAATCTTAAAAGATGGTGCTTCAGCGGTATACGGCTCTGATGCGATTGCCGGTGTCGTTAACATCATCACCAAAAAAGATTTTGAAGGTTTTCAATTAGATGTTAATGGAAGCACGACTAGCGAAAGCGATGGTGAGACTGGCGAGATCAGTGGTTTATATGGCTTTAACACTGACGATGGTAACTACACTATTGGTGCTGCGTATTCAAAGCGTGAAAGCATAATTCAATCCGATCGTGATTGGACAACCCCTGGTTATAGCTCATTTTTACCAACGGGTTCATTAGGCGGTAAAGTACGTGATGATGCAGGGAACTGGGTTGATCGTTCAACTGGTTATGACTACTCCACAAGCAGCTATTTCCAAACACCAAACGAGCGTTACAGTTTATTTGCTAACATGGTTCAAGAACTCGACAATAATTTAGTCCTAACAGGCGATGTTCTTTACACTAAGCGTCAGTCTAACCAACAAATGGCGGCACAACCTGCCGATGTTATGCTAAACGTTTGTGATGCTCCAGGTGTGACTGCTGGTGCGGCATGTATTCCCCTTGATCAAGCCATGACTGATGCTGGCATCGAAGCTGATGATACTGGACGAGTTAACTATCGTCGTCGTACAACTGATGCAGGTCCTCGTATTTATTCTCAAGACACTGACACATTTCGCCTTTCTGCAGGCCTTGCCGGTGACTTTGATATCAATACGGGTATGAACTGGGATATCGCTTACACCTATGGTAAAAATAAAGCGGATTCTCAAGTTGAAAACTTAATCAATGCCACCAATCTTAAGCAATCGGTTTATGCTAACCAAGATGCATGGTTCAGTGGTGATCCATTAACAGGTGCAATTGTTAATGACATTAGTTTTACCGAAAATTCTGATGGCGGTAACGAACAACACGTTGTTTCTGCTGGCTTAAATGGTGAATTATTTGACCTGAGTGCTGGTGCTGTCGCATTTGCTATTGGTGCTGAATACCGTTATGAAAGCGGCTTTTACAATCCAGATCCAGTGACTGTTGCGGGTGACAGCACTGCTGCACAACAAGATGCTACAGATGGTAATTACAATGTCATGTCTGTGTTTGAAGAAGTCAGCGTGCCTTTCACTGAAAAATTAACCGGTGAATTTGCCCTGCGTTATGACGATTACTCAACATTTGGTAAAGCGTCAACGTGGAAAGTCGGTTTAACCTATGAAGCCACTGATGATTTAATGCTCCGAGGTGTCGCGGCAACGGGTTTCCGTGCGCCTAGTATCAGTGAACTATTCGGTGGTGACACAGGTTCTTTCGATTACTTAGATGACCCATGGGAAAACGCTCAAGATCCACAGATCTTGGTTCGTTACACTTCCGATGATGAGCTAAAGGCTGAAGAGTCAGATTCTTATACAGCTGGTTTAGTTTACTCACCAAGCTATGTTGACGGTCTATCATTAACTCTTGATTACTGGCGCTTTAAAGTGACCGACGCGATCACTCGTTTAGACGTTCAAGCTGGCTTAAATGAGTGTTTTGCTAACGCCTCTGCTGCTGCCTGTGAAACCTTTAACATCGGTGAAAACGGTGATCTGTCTAACGTAACTAACTCGTTAACAAACGTAGGTAGCCAAGATACTAGCGGTGTAGACTTCAACTTAGCGTATCATTTTGAAGCCTTAACTTTAGATTGGAAGATCAGTAATGACACCACCTACTTATTGAACTTCGAACAAGAAGGCAATGATTACACCAATAAGATTGACGGTAACTTTGGTGCGTATGCAGAAGTTCGTAACAACTTCAGTATTCAAGCGGGTCAAGACAGCTGGAGTGTTAACTACTTCAACCGTTATATCGGTGAAATGGACGACTTAGGGACTGGCGAAAAAGTGGATGCGATTTTGTACCACAACCTAGCGGGTACTTATTATGTTACGGACATGATTACCTTCAGTGCGGGTGTGAAAAACATCACTGACGAAGAGCCTTCAGGCGTATCTAATGGAAGTGATGGTGGTACGGTGCCAGAAGTGTATGACACTATTGGTCGTCAGTACTACGGCGGTGTAACGGTTAAGTTCTAAGATAACGCTGCTGTTAGACATTAGAAAGTATGATTGATTTTTATTTTCTATAGCGAATAGACCTACACAGCGGTGTAGGTCTTTTTTATGGCACCCATTTAATGCTAGATATTGTTAATGCTGGATATTTTAATACTGGATATTGTTATCGCTAGATATTGTTAAGATTAAACAATTGTGTGGTGGTTAGTTAAAGATTGCTAGTGATTTAAGCGTAACTCATGTCGATGTTCGCGACGGTATCTTTGTTCACAATGAGTACAACGCTGTTCCGTTGGATCGGCGATTAAGCGTGGCGGTTCTATGTCCATTTCACAATCAGAGCAGAGTCCATAAAGACCAAGCTCAAGCTGGCAATGTGCGGCATCAAGCTTCATTAACTTGGTGAATATTTCTGTGTCAACGAGTTTTACTTTTGACAGGTAATCAATAACTTGCCCAAGGGAGGTATCCATTGATATATGGGCTACTTCAGTTGTTTTTGATAAATCCTTTATATGTAGCATTAACTCACGCCTCAAAATATTTTCGAGTTGTTGTAGTCTTTGCTGTATGTCCTGAATGTTGTGCAACTGAGATAACCTTAATTGACTATGCCAATGTATAAATTCTATTCTAGGCACAAAAATTTCAGACGTTATGACTAAGATCAATTCTCGATTAGATTTTTGCGATAAAGACATGAATAATAATTTACTATTGATTCATTTTGTGACATTGCACGTGTTGTTTTTGGTTTAGACAATCCAGATTAGGTATGCCGAATTGACATATTGATCATCCACGCATAGCGGTAAGACAATACCAATGCTTATTCGTCAGCGATTAACTTAGATCTGTTAGCTCTTTGCTGTTCAATACTTGCTATGCTTTGTTGAATACGCTTCAAGGCAACCTCTATGTAACTAAAACTATTGATGACTCATTTGATAAAGATCAATAGGAGCTTAGGTTAGTAATATTCACAAAGAGGGAGGATTAAATAAGTGTCCGGTGAGCATGCTGTAAAACCTTAACAATCTCTTCCGTAGTTTTAAACACCCGCAGTTCTCTAAATAAGGCATCCGCTTCAGGATATTGGCGGTTTAAGTAGCTAAACCACTGTTTAATTCGTGAGGGATAGTAATCTGATTTGCGGCCACTCAGCTCCTTGTCGGTATATGCCATTAACAAGCTTAATGTTTGTTGCCAGCTAAAAGGGCTTGCACCGGTTTTAATAGTATCCCCGAGGTTAGGTAGGGATATTGCGCCGCGGCCAATCATCACACTGTCACAACCAGTGACATCCATACAGCGTTGTGCATCTGCTGCGTTCCAGATCTCTCCGTTAGCAATAACGGGAATGGGTAAGCGTTTTCTGACTTCAGTAATGTACTCCCAATAAGCTGGTGGCTTATAGCCGTCGGTTTTACTGCGAGCGTGGATCGCTAGCTCCGTTGCGCCAGCTTCATATACGGCTAAAGCATTCTCCATAAATAACGACTTGTCTTCATAACCTAAACGGATTTTAGCGGTAACAGGGTGTTCAGACGGTACAGCGTCGCGCATGGCTTTGACGATATTGTAAATGTTTTCTGGATATTGCAATAAAACGGCGCCGCCTTTACTTTTATTAACGGTTTTGGCTGGACAACCAAAGTTTGCATCGACGCCATTTGACCCTAGCTCTATGGCTCTGATGGCATTTTGTGCCATCCACTCAGGTTCTTGTCCTAACAACTGAACACGTACTGGCGTGCCAGATGCCGTTAAGCCTTGATGATGTAATTCAGGACACAATTTATAGAAGACTTTTTCAGGCAATAGTATGTTTACTACCCTGACAAATTCAGTCACAACCAGGTCAAATGGATTGATGGCAGATAAAATTTCACGCATATGGTCATCAACCACACCTTCCATTGGAGCTAAAATAACGCGCACAGTACACCTTGCTGAAGTCAAAAGTCAGCTATTTTAACGTGTTTATTATCTGATAGCAGCACTAAATGACTATACGCATATTTTTGTCGAGGTATTGAATAAATTATTATTAAGAATCAGATTGATAGCACTGTTGTAGTGTTTATGTTAACTTTTTTGGAAGTCTATTTTTAGGTTGCCTAGCAATTATTTGTGGTAAATAAATGGATGTTTTTCACATTTTTTAGTTTTTTTGCAATAAACTTTACTCACTGCAGGTCTCTTTAAGCAAGCCGGCAATGATGTTGGTCACCCTATACAAATAAGAAATAAGGAAGATAAGTATTATGAATTCAATCAAACAAACGACTTTAGCGGTTGCACTTGGTACTGTTGTGATGACGGCTGGCTTTAGCGCTCAAGTAGAAGCTAACCCATTTGGTTTTCAACAATTAACTTCTGGTTATCAGCTTGATGGCGGAGAAGGCAAATGCGGTGAAGGCAAGTGCGGCGGTGATATGAAAAAGTCAGCGGAAAAAGCTGCTGAAGGCAAATGTGGCGAAGGCAAGTGCGGCGGC